>JAABUQ010000026.1_pt1 | contig 254945 bp, 214 predicted proteins | sample 5560001 | NCBI WGS metagenome assembly JAABUQ01 (sample SAMN10711888, study PRJNA513371) | rock metagenome | isolation source: Antarctica rocks | place: Antarctica: Victoria Land, Finger Mt nord | collected 2015-12-18
TTCTCTTCCTTGAGAAGTTCCTGCACGACTTTGGCCTTGAAAGCGGCTGTGTACTGTTTTCTCATCATGCTCTGAGTCTATCTTATTCCTACCCTCTTCCGTGTTCAGATTTCTAGGGCCATTATAGTATCCCCAATGTTTAATGCAAAGGAACAACATTCCTCAACACTTCATACTGTTGAGGAACCATCAATAATAGAGGAACAATTTGTCCAGGCTCGTTATAGAGAGGAAGAACTAACCAGTTCTTATGGAAGTCATACACTTGCATTTTTTGGACTGGCTCCAGAAAATATGCATTTCCTGGCTCCTGATGGCGCGGGACTCGTGAACTATCGCTTGACATACAATGTTGCGGTTGTACTTGGTGATCCTGTGTGCGCGCCACAAGATGTTGAGCGTGTGATGCGTAGTTTCCTGAACTTTTGCGCACAGCATAAATGGCATGTGGCGTTCTATCAGGTCTATCCGCAATACCTCAATGTCTATCGCGACCTCAAAATGCACGCCTTCAAGATAGGCGAAGAGGCGATACTTAACCCTCAAACTTTTACCCTGAAGGGATCGGCTCTGGCGAATGTGCGGACCAGTTGCCGACGCGCGGAACGTGAGGGGGTGACGATTCAGTGGTATAAAGGTGTTCCCCCCACAGAAGTCATTCAGCAATTAGAAGATCTTTCCAGAGCCTGGCTGAAGCACAAAGCGAGTGCAACCGAGACCGGTTTTAGCGTAGGGCGTATCGACGAACTCTCGACCGTCGCCGAGCGCGCCGACACAATTGCCACACGTTCTAGACTCTCTGATCCTTCCCAATCTTCATCAAAAAAAATGGTTCCACGCTTTTTGACCGCAGTTGCATTGACGAGTGCAGGCACCCCCTGTGCCTTTATGACGTTCACTCCCGTCTATAGCTCTTCGCTTGACACTGACCACCCGTCAGAGGATGAAGGATGGGGTTGGACGCTCGATATTATGCGCCGAACCTCGGCAACACCGCCCGGAGTGATTGAGCTATTGCTTGTACGTGCACTCGACCGCTTCCGCTCACAAGGTGCAACTGTTCTAAGCCTCGGCCTTGTTGCGTGGTCAGATACACTGCAAGAACTAACTCCGCTGCAACGTAAACTCGCCAGTTTTGTGACTGATCATCTGCATCTCTTAGAGACGCACAACACGCTCTTCAAGTTCAAGCAAAAATTTAACCCCCATTGGGAAAGCCGCTATATCGTCACTCCTGTAACACTCGCCCTGCCACAGGTCGCGCTGGGTGTTCTTCGCGTGCGAAACTACTCAAGTGGAGTAGCAAAACTGGTACAATAACAACTTGTCTAAAAAATGAGCTCATTCGTGAGAGCAAATTGTTTACTCCTAAGATATACTACTTGTAAAACGAGAGGGGCGCGTGTTGTTTTCACCTAAAACGAAAGACAGACAGACGCAAAGCGAAGCAGTTGAGAAGTTACCGGTGGCTCCTTTTTATAAAGCACAGGAATGGAAGAGCACGCTCATCCAGTTCCTGCGCTATTGTCTGGTAGGTGGCCTGAACACTATTGTTGATATAGGGATACTTAACATTTTATTGTTGCGTTTCCCCACACATAACGTGCAGGCATTGACGGCGTATAATGCGGTCGCCTATAGCTGTGGTGCCATAAGTAGTTTTCTCCTGAATAAATACTGGACGTTTCGTCGTACGCAGCGGACCACAAGAAGGGAACTGATACGCTTCGCCATCAGTATCGTCCTTGAAATTCTGTATAGTAGTGCTCTTATATGGCTGGCGGGTCGAGCCTTACAACCATTTATTACCAATGTTACTCTATGGGGTAATGCATCAAAGCTCGTCGCGGTCGTCTGCGGTACTGTACTCTCATACAGCCTGATGCGCTTCTGGACCTTTGCCAATGGGCCACAGCCCTAAAGATTCGCCCACTCAGGTTGCTGACTGCGACGGGCGGCTTTTAGTCCTCTGTCATCGTCCAGGTAACTATCTTTAGCTATCACTTGCTCATACGCAACCACCGCTTCGTCGTAGCGTTCCATATGAAGTAAGCAGGTTGCCATTGTAAAGCGAAGATCATTATCCTCTGGATGCTGATCTAGCCTCGCTTGAAGCAGCTTCAACGCATCCTCGAATGCTCCGGTGAGCACAAGGATCGCGCATCGGTTACTCATCATCCAGTCGCGGCTTGAATCATATGAATTCACGTGTAGGAGTGCCTCATCAATCGTAAGAAGTGCTACGTCGTACTGTCCTAAAAAGCACAGCATATGCGCTTTGTCGGCGAGAGCATAACCATAATACCTTCTCCTATCATCATCCTTCGCCAATAGCAGAAGAGCCTGCCCAAAATCTACGAGAACATCCGCATAATCATCTTCCTCATCACAATCTTCAATAGCATCATGGGCTTTGAGAAGGTACATACGCCCTATGAGCTCATCCCACGAAGCCGCATAACGATCCTCCCAGACGTACTTATCACGCTCTCGGGAGACCCAATACAAACACACAAGTTTAAGAGTTTCCTTCTTCTTTCCTCCTACGAGATACACACTGAAACACTATGCTGTCTTACATAGAAGGCTATTCTATTTTTCTTACTCTTAAGTGGTAAATCTTCTCCATCAAAGAATCTCTATAGCCATTTTGCCTAGTATAGCGCGATCTACTTGCTAAGATATGTCGATTCAGATATACTACATTTATATGTCTATCACTATCACTTTTTAAGATTGAGTAAACCGGTATTATAATAAAAAGTGTCAAGCAATGCGTTTTTATATAGTATGATATGTACCTGGACCTATTTTTCATCTCTTCAGATTGGAAAGTTGGAGGTAAGGTATACATGGGGTTGTCGCTCATCGCGTTCGACACTGACCACATCAAGCGCTATGTTTTCGCTACTGAGAAGCTGAAAGAGATTCGGGGCGGAAGCTCGTTGCTCGATTATCTTAATCGCATTGTTATGACTCAGTCGGCCGCCAGGTATGGTGCCCAACCGGTCTACGCAAATGGTGGCTCCGGTCAATTCATCGTTGCGACAGAACAAGCTGACTCATTTGGGAAAGAGGTCCAGCAAAATTATCTTGCTACTACTGGTGGAGGAGCATCCATCACCTTCGTTTCAATACCGCTGCCAGAACATATCACCGATATTAGCAACGATGATATCGCGGACACCTTTGCACTGTTACAATGGCGTCTGCAAGAGGAAAAGCAACATCCTCCCGAAGTTTTTACCTCACCATCTCATCCCTTTCTCCGTTTATGTAATTCCTGTGGCACTAAATACGCATATCTCTCGTCTATTTGCCAACGCATCACTATAATTCGCTTGATAGATATACAACGTGCTTCTCTATTCTCTTTGAGGAACAGATTATTATGTTGAAGAAACTGGTGAACGAGGCATACTTTACGCTGCGCATTACCACGACGGGGCCCTTACTCATCCGATCCGGAAGCGCGACGATCAGCGGTCCGGATATGACCCCCGTCCTGACCTTTCGCAACGGTCAGCAAGAAATCTTCTTGCCCGGCAGTTCGCTCAAAGGAATCTTCCGCAGTCACAGCGAAAAGATCGCATCCAGCCTGAAGTCGCGTGTTGTATGTTATCCTTTTGCGGGCGTCGAAGAGAAAGAGACCGACCTCGAACAGCGACAGCGTGACTTCCGTGATTCCTGTGGCGAGCGCTTTACACGCTACGCCAGGCAGGGCGATGAGCAGCGTAAGCAACTTGAGAGACGCACCGATCTTGTTTACCACGATTCCTGCCCCACCTGCCGCCTTTACGGTTCGACCGGCTTCATCGGGCGCGTCTCCATCAGCGATGCCTACCTCGCCTCACGCTCCATTACCGAACAGCGTGATGGCATTGGCATCGATCGGCTCACAGGCGGTGCCAGTCATGGAGCCAAATTTGAACTAGAGGTAGTGAGTAGAGATGTTGCCTTTGAGACGACTATCCATCTGCGCAACTTCGAGATCTGGCAACTAGGCATGCTTTTCGTTGTTTTACAGGACATGGAAGATGGGTTGCTCAGTATAGGCTCAGGGCGATCGCGCGGCCTCGGAAACGTAACTGCTCAGATAAGCGAACAGGAACAGGACGGGCACCAGAGTGGCTTCGTCACCAGTAATATACGCGAAAGCGGCGAACCAGATGATGAGCTTTGGGGACTGGGTCGCTGGCTCAACGACGAGAGCTATGGAACCAGGAAAGATGACCTGCTGAAGCTCGTTCCACAGTTAGAGCGCAGCGAACGAGGCATCCGTCGTCTGCGTGCCTTCAAAGGGAATGCGCTGGAGACATTGCGCAGTGAAGCAATTCGTGAGTTTATCACGCGCATACAAAACTGGCCTGATCAGACTGCACTTCCGCTTGCACCTGCTTAATAGCAAAGCAACTGCTCAAAGGAGACACATTTTCATGGCAGAGATACTCTACAGCGGGCTCATTCGCTATCCTGTGCCCCAAAACGACAAACGCTATGTGCGGCTGGTCGTGTGTAACTATCTTGAAAAGGCAACGGGCCACGTCGCGTTGTTTCGCTTTCAACGGCTGGAAACGGTGGAGTAGAATCTTATGAATCCATATGACTTTGTGCGCATCGATTGGAGTCGACGACCAGAACGTCGTCGCCCCGTCTGGCATCATCGCATGATTGGTGAGGGTGGACAGCGCCTCTATACAGGTCAGCTCGACATAGATATCTATGCCGAAACTCCGCTTTTCATTGCGGACCCGCACGGCAACTCATCTGATCCCAGGAAAGCAGCGCAATCCAAAAAGAACAGCCAGGGAGAATACATCATTCCAGGCAGTTCTCTAAAAGGGATGCTCCGCAATGTCGTAGAGACTCTAGGCAACGGTTGCCTGACGCTCTTTGATGGCCGCTATGAGCGTGGACATGTGAATTACCAGAGGGAGATTCCCGATGCGTTTCAGCACTGTAGCAATAATACCGAGCTCTGTATCGCTTGTCGAATGTTCGGAATGCTCAAAGAACGCGCCCTGAGCGTCTTCCTCGGCAAAGTCAATATCGGCGATGCATGTACGTATGCTGACAAGATCCATCTATACGATCCCATCTACACACAACCTTTGCTGGAGCCCAAACCTCATCATGCCAGCTTCTATCTCGACGAATCTCAACAGCATATCGCCGGACGCAAATACTACTTCCACCACTCGCCGGATCAGGAACCGCTCACCGCGCGCTCGGTCGTCTACATGGGTGGCAGACCCGCAAACCGCTACATTCAACCACTTGATCAAAACACGCAGTTTCATAGCCGCATAGACTTCAAGAACCTGGAAGCTGACGAGTTCGCCGCCCTGCTCTTTGCAATCACATTGGAAGAAGAGATGCGCCACAAGATCGGCTACGGCAAACCGCTAGGGCTCGGCTCCGTCTATCTCTTCCCAATCCGCCTCAGACTAATCGATTTCGCCGCCCGCTACACCCGATCCGATAAAGAACGTGGTTTCACTACCTACGATGATCCAGAGTCGCTCTGGCCATTTATCAACGAACATCTTGACGAATTTTACAAAAACCACCTGCTCCCGATTGCGCTCGATGACCTTCGCCGCATCTGGCAGTGGCCCCCTGACCCCACCGTCGATTACTACTATCCAAGCAAACGCGACTGGTTCGACACAGAAGAAAGCATCGGCAAACGGATCGCCGATACGAGAAACGTACCCTAATACACCTCAAGATGAAAGACGGTCACACAATGGAAACAACATCGTCTGCTTCGGCTCCGGCACGATTGTATGCCCTGCTCTTAAAAATACGCCCACTTCACCAGGGAACGCTGATGCCTTTTTCGGGTGAACTGGTCCACGGTGCCTTCCTCAAATGGCTCACGGTAGCTGCCCCGGATGTTGCGGCGTGGCTTCACGAGGGGCAGAAGCGCCGCCTGTTCACCTGCTCTAGCCTGAACTTCCCTCGTCCCAACTCGCGTTTCCTGCACGCCGAGCGGGAGGATATCTATCTGCCACTCGATCCCGACAATACCTACACGCTCCGCCTCACTCTACTGCTCGGCGACCTCTTCCCGCTCTTCTACAACGCCTTGATGAGCGTTCACGTCGGTCAGGGGGACGCCACCGGCGCACCATTTCTGCGTCTGGGCAAGCAGCTCTTCCTGCTCGAAGATATTCTGCTCACTAACGAAGGTGAGTTGGGGTGGACCGGATTTACCTCGCTCACAACCCTGGTTGAGCAGGCAAAAGCTTTGCCCGCTGGTTCTCCTCCGTCATTCACATTTGAATTCGCCTCATTGACCACGTTCAGCCAGGGCGCGAGCAAAAAGAGCTATGGCAACTATCCCGCCCTCTTTCCCCATCCTGCATTTATCTTCTCCAATCTGGTTCGGCGTTGGGAAGATATCGCGCCACCCAATCTTGTTCCCCTTATCCAGAAAGAGCGGCTTGAGCAGTACGTTCAAGACGAGGGTGTTGTTGTGAGTGATTACGACCTCAAAGTGCATCAAGTCCATTTTACCACTCACTTGCAACGCGGCTTCGTCGGCTCCTGTACGTATCAACCGCGCGGAGCCGACGAGAAAAGCTCTTCAGAGACAACCTTGACGATTCGGCAACAACTTGCGTTGTTAGCACAGTTGGCCTTCTATAGTGGCATGGGATATAAGACGGCGATGGGACTGGGACAGGTTCGTCTGGGATCGTGAGGCTTTCCAGGAGAGTACAGATAGATAGCCGTACCGCGAGCTTCGTTACTTCTCCCCGATTTCAATCTGTTCAAGTATGCTGAACACCTCTCTTGAACTTCTTTCTATATCATGCTATAGAAGCATTGAGAAATGAATACCAGTTTACGGATAGCATTAGTTACCAACTACTGGAAGGAGAAAGAGGAATGAGTCTACAGATTCACGTTCTTGACCTTGGAGATCTGCACATCGAGTCCAGTTTTTTAGTACTTGCACGTAATTCAGGCACTCTTGTACGCATTCCAACGTTTGGGCTTCTTATTTTGGGAGGGGAGGCACCACTCCTCGTCGATACTGGCTATCGCTCGCCCGAGATTATGCAGCGCCTCAACATGGTAGGTATCCAGTCTGAGGAGCAGCATCTGGAAAATCAACTGGCGAAGCATGGTCTTGGTATAAACGATGTTCGCTATGTTCTGCATACACATCTCCACATTGATCATGCGGGGCAAGACGAACACTTTCCTATGTCAACGACGGTGATCATCAATCGACGTGAGCTTGAGTACTCTGTCTCCGGTTTAATGGGCGAGCAATATCCTCCTGAAGATATGAAACATTTGATTGATCGCTTGCACACACCGGGTGCTCTGCGCTTACTGGACCTTGAGCTCACAGGACCAGAAGAGATCATACCTGGAGTGCGCTGTGAGGCGGCGGGTGGGCATACGGAAGGCTCAATGAATATCCTTGTGGAGACTGCTGAGGGAACCGCCTGCATCTGCGGTGACGTGATTTATAACGTACAGTATCAGGTCGTCGAGCCATTTGTAGAGAAGTTGGCACTAGAACCAGCGCCTACTGGAAATCACGGCATGAACAAGCGCGAGGTCAAGGCAGCAGTGAAACGCGCCCTGCAATTCGCATTCGTCCTTCCAGCGCATGACCGACCCGCGAAGGTGGAGCATGGCAAAGTCGTAGGTCGCCTGCATGACACTGTCCCAGGGCCAGTGCAACCACTTGAGTCGGTGCAGGAAATTGTCGTTGGCAAAGATACAGACGGAGATCGACTAGAGTAAAGTTGAGAAGCAATATCTCTCCGAAATGGAATCGTAGGGGATATAAGGAGCATCCTCCTACAATTCCATTTTTGCACTTTCCCGATGCGAACAATGTTTTCGAAAGTGAATTAACATTTGTTGGTCTCAGATGGCATAGAGGAAATTGCGCCAACGACTTTGCATACCTTGACCGCGAAGAGCTGTACTCTTCCCGTCACGGAGCGGATGCAAGGTAAAGATACCAAAGCCAATCTGAACTTCGTCGGGGAAAACTTTCAGGTTATTAAGCGCGTAGACGCGGGTACCATCAATATACCAGCAAACTCTACGTTCAGTACTATCAAAAGTAATTGTGTACTCATGGAACTGACCGGGCTCTGTGGAAAGACTTACCAATGGAGCTTCAACTATGTGAGTGAAAACATCCTCTGCCCCGACTCCAGGCACTTGTAATCGTTCGTGAAGAGCATAAAGTCGGCGACTGGTTGCAACAGCATCGAATACAGCTCCGGAGGCAAGGTCAACAACATTGAAGGAGGCGAAGGCATCACGCACATCATCTGGATTGCCTCCATGATTTGTTACAGCCATCTCGACTGAGAATGTTGCCTCTCCCTCTATTGGAAGCGGAAAGCTTTTCGTAGAGAAATACGCCTGCTTGCCGCTATCAAACATCTGCACTTGATCGTGGAATGTCTCGAAGCGTGCAATATCGACTTCGAGCACACCGTCCTTGATGGTTACTCTAGCGTGAGGTTCCTCGTACCGTCGCAATTCACCTTCACCTACTGGAATTTCTAGTATGAACCACTTGTTTGTGTCAAGAACATCATCACTAAAGTTCTCATATGTTTGCAGCGTGCTCATTGCTTCAGACTCCTTCAAAATCGTTATTTACGCCGTGGATTCCGTACTGATTGTGAGGTGACGCCAGAAACCTGTCGCACCCTGACCATGATTTGAGATGCTGCCAACTCCTGGCTCAGGCGCTTTCAGTGTGCATATCAGAAGGCCGAGTGTTACACTCTTCACATCTACCGGCACATCATAAGTAATGAAGAAGCGACGACCATCGACAAGCCATTCACAACTATGCTGCGAACGATTTAGCGCTATCTCGTAGCGATGAAATTCCCGTGGACGGTTCAGCGCAACAAATGGTGATTGAACTACATGTGTGAAACTTCCGCCTTCGGGTGTTACCCCCGGAATAGGCAGGCGTTCGTAAATGATGCCTGATCTTGTTGCACTCAAAATCCAGTCAAAAACCATGCCTTGTGAGAAATCAGCGACGACTAGCCCGGTCATTCCATCTAACAGGTCATCGCTGTTCCCGTTATATGACTCGCAAGCCATCGCGCAGGATATCCGCGTGGTTCCCTGCTCGGCGACCTCAATAGGCTGCGGCGATACAATCAGGTGTTTGGGATCGTCAAACATGTGAATCTGGTCGTGCTTCAGGCGAAATGGATTAACCGTGATCTCCATTGTTCCGTTCTCGGCCTTCACCTTTGCCTCAGCATCTCCATAACTCCACATGTTTCCATCGCCCATCGGTAGCTGTAGTATTTGCCACTTGTCAGGATTTGGTTGATTGGACGTAAAGGCGTCATACTCAGTTGTACTCATCATTGTACTTCCTTTTCATGGTGCTTTTTTATCCCACGCAGGTACTGCCATGATCTCAATTCCATACTCTTTAGCAAGAGTCTTATAACGCTCAACATCTAGCACTTCGCCTGGAGGCGGAAGCTCTCGTCGCTCGGCAGCTCGTCCCATCTGCTCATGAAAGGCTTCCAAACCAGCGGGCAGGCAGAACTGGAGCAGTTTGCAGTGCGTTTCAAAGCGCAGGCGATGTGGAATATCGCGCGGCAGCCAGATAAAGGAGCCGGGACCACCCTCAAATTGCTGATCTCCACAGGTATAAGTGACGCGTCCTTCTAAGAGATAGAATGCCTCATCATCGTGATGGTGGACATGCAAGGGGCTCATTCCAGGGGGACACTCAACCTCGATCAGGCCCAAAACTCCGCCAGTCTGATCACCGCTGGCCTTGATCGTCATCAACATTTGTAAATACCAGATGGGCTTTCCGTCGCCCGCATCTAGCGCAAAGAATTCATTCGACATGTTTTGTCTCCTCTTTGTCAGTAACAACTAACTATAAGGCAGTACAGGAAATCATCCTTCCCATTGAGGGGAGGGAAGAGGCGTCCACCAGCGCGGAATTTCCAGTTCCTCAGAGATCGTGTTGGCACAGTTGTAGCCGGGGCTCCCGCTAATTGCGCCCCCCGAGTGGCTGCTGGCTCCACAGAGATATAAGCCTTCGACAGGAGTATCTAACTGTTTTCAAAAATGTACTCAAACATACTTATTTTGAACTGGTGTACTAAAAACAAAGCACATGCTCTTCTCAAACAGGGACATCCTCCTCATCCTCCTCATCTTCCCCCACTTCTTAGGACCTTTGTACTACCCTTCCTGCCGATTGCGCCATTCTCCATTATCCTGCTTTTTTGTACGGTTCCTGTTCCTTTCATCTTTTTCCGGTATTCATCTGTTCTCATAGTTTTTTTGAGGTCTTGTAGTATGCCTAGCCGACGACGACGTTCTTCCCGGTATCCCGCCTCACGCGACCCCTATTATGATGCGCCACGCTATCGACGGGGGCGACGGCGTGGGTGCCTGACTGATATTCAAGAGTTCTTGACGAACGTGCTCACCACCATCGTCCTCATCGCGATCACGGGCTTTGTGCTTTTCTTTACCATCTTCCACTTCTCCCAAGTGGTTGCCCTGGTGAGCGCGCTTGTCTCGTTTGTCTCGCTGCTCATCACCATCCTGCCATTCGTCCTGCACTACGGCCTGTATATCGGGGGTGCGCTGCTTGGGCTTGCCGTGCTCTTCTGGTTTATCTCGCTCCTCTCCTCCATCTCTGAGCGGCACGCCATCGCCAGCGCCACCCGCGCCCACGCCGAACAGGAGCGACTGCGCGCCGAACAGCAACGCGTCCAGGTGGAGCAGCAACGCGTCAAGCTTGAGCGCGACCGACAGGCGGCAATTGATGCACACGAGCGGCAGCGCGCCGTCGCTCTGGCACAATCGGCGAAGGCAGCATCGCAGCAGCAGCAGCCTCCACGCGCCACGCGCCTGCTCCCTGATGATCCCGACGCGGCTCCCGTGCTCCGTCGGCATGGATACGTCGCCAGTGGCTCTGCTCCACCACCGCCATCGCAGCAGCAGTCATCACCGCTGTCCACCCCTCAGCAGAGCATTCCTGGCATGCCGCCGATGCCACGCGTGCAGAAGGTGCGCTACCGTGATGTTGCGCCCTCTGTGCCTGCTGGACAGATGCCCGCGCTCGTCCGGGCCGATGGATCGCTTCTGCTCACGACCTGGAAGAAGGGCTACAAGCTCACGCTCATCGTGGGCAGCAGTTCCTCTGGCAAGACGATTACCGCCGCTGGCAAGATTCACGGGTTTGTCGAGAGCACGGGCGGGCGGATTCTTCCCTGCGACCCCCATGAGACGAAGGACGATAGCCTCTTCAACATCATCGCTCCGCTCGCCCCTGCCCTCTTTGTGAATGCGAGTGGGCAACAGGCCACCTTTGCTGTCACCGAGCATGACATTCTCGCCAATATGCGCCTTGCCCGTCACGAACTGGAACTCCGCGAGGCAGGTGCCGATGCGAGCGTGCCGATCCTGCTCATTGTCGAAGAGTTTAACAAATTGATGCGCAACAAGCTCTTCGCTAAAGAGATGAAAGAGATTCTCGTCATTCTGGGGCAGGAGGCACGCGGCTACAATGTCTTTTGCTTGATTAACTGTCAGACCGTCAAGTACCTGGCTGACGTGCGGGAAAGCTTCATCTCCTACATCGTGCAGCGGGTGACCCATGAAAGCGATGCCTCCTCGATCATCCCCGATCGCTTCGCCAAATTTGCGCCAGAGCTCAGAACTGGACAGTGCTTCTACAAGGACGCTGAAGGACAGACCACCGCCGGACTGCAAGTGTTCTACACCATGCAGGATATGCAGGCTCTTGCTGCACGATTGGTCTCACGATCTCCCCGCCCATCGCAGCAGCAGCAGGCTCCCCGCTCACCACAGACACACGCGTTTCACGGCGCACGGACGGAGCAGCTTGCAGGCGCACCACCGCAACAGGCCCCGCATGCACCGCGACGGACGGAACCGATTCAACAACCCGCAGGCCCGGTGGATCGCAGGCAATACGGCTCAAACCGCCTGCATCGTACCCGTGTCGTGCCACAGACGAACACACAACCCGCCGTTGCTCCTGTAGCCCCTCCTGCTGTTGTACCGCCGCTCCCTGCGCTTGCTCCACTCTCGGCAGCAGAGCAGGAACAGGCGCGGATTGCCGCCGCCACATGGCAGTATGAGGAACTGGTGCCAGAATATCCTGATCAGCAGGCGAAAGGACCGATCACCGAGGATTTTCGTCAAACCACACCACCGCCGCAGGCAGCACCACACGTGGCTCCTGCACACGAGCAATCCCTCTCTCACTCAGGGATCTTTAATTTCCTGGCCGCAGAGCGAGACAACAAAAAGAAGAAATTGTGATGCTCCTCTCCAAAATATAGATGATCTATATCGCAAATTGTTATATAGATCATCTATATTTTGGGGGAACGTGAACCATCGAGTAACGTATTGAACGAGAAAGGAATTGTGTTATGGCTGTTGACTTTCTTCCCGATGCCGACGATCGGCTGTTGTTACATCCCCGTGACCTCCTCTCACTCAAGGATGCGGGCGTCTCTGGTGGGGCGTTTGCCATGCGCCCACTCAAGAAAGCGCACCTTGATCAGCTTCTGCGAAGTGATCCGCAAACGTGGCCCCCGATCCTGGTCACGCGCTGCACACAGGGCTATATTGTGATCGATGGCTCTCATCGCTGGCAGGTCGCTGAGGCCAAAGGTGCACGACTGCATGCAACGTGTAAGCCCTTTCAGACTGACGAGGATGTGATCAAGGAAGCCTTCAGGTCCAATCTCACACATGGCTTGACGGCGAGTCGAGAGACACGATCCGACTATGCCTATTGGCTTCACGTCACCTATCCGAAGATGACGCAGGCAGCCATTGCTGATGAAGTCGGTCTCAAACAACCGACCGTTTCAGCCGCCATTGCTCTGCGGACCAAGCAAATTGCCGAGAGGACCGCACCCATGACCGAGGAAGCGCGGGAGCGTGCCGAACAGCAACAACGCATTGAGAAGGTGTGTCATACCTTTATCCATACGGCGCTCAAGTTGCTTGAGACAGCAGAAGCACTCGACGATGCAGAATTATTCACGCTGCTCAATGAGATGGCGAAGACCAGCGAGGACAAGGCCAAACTCGCCCAGATCGGGCGGTTGCTCACCACCGGTACCACCACTGGCTCCCTCCTGCGCCTCGCGCAGATGGCGCATTCATCGCCACACTAGATACGACACAAGAGGGAGCATGTGGCGGTTCCTCCTCCTCCCTCTTACAGTGGCTCATAGTGAGTGCTCATATAGGTCGCAGTGAGCAAATAGTGTTCATAGCAGCGATCACACACCGCCGTCCCAGGTGGGAGGCGATGATCAGGATTCGGGTGAAGGCGAAAGGCACCGCGACGGCGATGGCAGTAGTGGCACTGGATAGACGGCTGTGGCTGAACGGGTGGCGTTGAGTGGGTGGACGAGCGTGCAGGCACGGGAGCGTTGAGCAGCTCAAGCAGAATCTTGAGGCCGACAAGAACGCCCGCCACAAGCGCTGCAAGGCTATAGATCTTACCGAGCAGTTGGAGCGCATAGATCGCAACGGGAAGCACAACAACGGTGAGCACGCGAACAATGGTAGAATGAGACGTGGGGGTGGTTGGATGCGTAAACATCTTGCTTCTCCTTTCCCCTGGTGGTATCAACACCAGGGGATCTTTTTATTATAGAGTCAACGTTTTCTTAGTAGATAGCAAACAGGGCACAATAGGCAGCGCGCTCCTCTGCCTCATGAAGCGACTCGCGTTCTGCATCGCTGAGCTCGTTCCAGGTGAGCTTCACAGGATGACCAGCACGCGTGACCCAAATGAGTGGCGTATCTTCGATGTGCGCCATCAGCTCATCTTCAGGAATGAAGGGTGCGGCGACGTTGATCAGGGGAGCAGTCTGTGGCATACTAGTTACGCTCCTTGTCAGGTGGGCTAGATTTTCAAAGGTTGTGTTCCACCTGACAAGAGTTATTATATCATCATTTTGATGATAAATCAATACTATTTTGATGAATTATTTGTTGCTCAAGAAATTTCATCATTTTGCTTTGTTTTTCGTCCACGTTTCTTCTGGTTTGTTGATGGCACCGTAGCCTCAACCTCATGTGTCCAGAAGTACAGGCGGTTTTTATTTTTTCCCATAGGAACAATACGACCTTCCAAGCGTGCATGAAGTGGAGCACTTCGGTCGTAGTCAAAGCCTGTTTTCTGCTTCCATAATGCAGGTATCATTGACATAGGTACAATCCTATTCCCAAGCGAAAACACCTGCTCATCGGTTAATACCGGTACTTCCTCAAGAGGAATAATCTTTTTTTTTGACAAGGACATACCTTTCCTCTAATGCTTATTTCTCCCCATTATAAATTAAAGTGATGAATTTTATCAAGCCGTTTAGGATAGAAATATTGCTTTACATTTCATCATATTGATGTGGGGCGAAGGAGAGGACATTATACGTAACTGGCTTTAACATTTACGAGTCATAAAAAGGGCTAGAGAGAAAAATCTCTCTAGCCCTCATACCATGCAAGAGAATAGCTGGTATATCTTGTCAATTTCCCCGGTTCTTCTCAAGGAATTCTTTGATGTGTTCAACGTCAGTTTTTGCTACATAAGTACGCCGATCAAAGGGAAATTTATATCGCTGGATTCCGAGAATGTTCATATAGTTATAGAGTGATGCCTTACTGGCTTTTACTTCTGTTGCTGCCTGTTCTATCGTCAAGCAATCTTCTTTCGCAACCTGTTGCATACGTGTATTGACTCCCTAGTATAGAGTCTGTCTATTCAAGTAGATGGACACACCTCCATAAAGACAGCTATCTTCAGTTTTACCACTAACTATACATTTTGTCAATTCTTGTCTTGACACTTGACTAGTCACAAGGTTATACTCATATAGTACAAAAGTAAAGTTGAATATAATATGTTTGGCTATTGTAGCCACAAGACAAATTGAGGAGGCAAAGTGCTGTATGTCACCATAACATAAAAAAGCTAGCTTGCTGTGTTCAAGACAGCAAGCTAGCGACATGGAGAAATCTTTTAAATTGCCTTTGTTAGTTGTGCATTCCGACTTCTCGTACCTCCTATCATGGCACACGAGAAGCGGGATTGTCAAGACAGGAGTTACCCCTATGGCCTGGAATCGCCACACTGACCCCAACGAAGACTACACCGTCGTCCCCGCGATCCCCGACGACGGAACCGCAATCCACAACGAGAGCGGGTTCTGCTACGACACCACCCATGAATGTCATGAGAACCCCAATTCCATCAACGATCTCAACGATGCCATCGTCGAAGGCGAAATCACCACCGAGGATGCCGACCGCATCTTTTACGGCAAGACCGTCTAAGAAAGGGTGGTGATTTCGCTATGTCTTGTTCTATACACCCCGACGACCACGACGAATTGCCGTCCACGTTCATTGTTGCTGAATGGATGCCCCTTGATGAACTTTCTCGCGCCTTTGGCGAGTTTGGGGCGGAGGCAACCAGCGCCCTTGCTTTGCAGGCTGTTGGCTCCGCCTTTGCCGCCCTGGCCTTTGAGGTGAGCGCCCACAAGCATTACACCCTCGCCTACCACGGCTTATGGGGACATGTGCCCTCTACCGTTGTCCAGGGTCTTGAGCACGCCCTTGCTGATCTTAAGGAAGCGATCACGCAGTGGGGCACCGTCGCCCTCTGGTTCGAGAAGCTTGGTGAGCAAGAGCCTGCCCAACTTGACACCCTTCGCTTCCACTTTGACCCGCTCATTCAGGATCATACCGCTCACCTGTGGAACTTGCAGGTACGCCTGCGCCAGGAACATGAGAGCATGCGCACCCGCCTTCCTCAATCAGTGCAAGAGGGGGTGCACGCATGACCACGATCCACACCTTGCACACCACGATCCAGTTCCCCACCCCTGGGGATGAGCAGGTGTTGCCATACCTCCACTCCTTCTCGTTCCTGTGGCCTGATCTGGATGTGCAGACCGCAAGCTGGACGAGCGTCGATGCCCAACACCCGATGCTGCACCCGCTTATCGAGTACGCGCTGAATGCCCTGGACGACGAGCAGCAGAGTCGCCGCCACTACAAGCAAGCGTGCACGTTCCATCACGTGGGCAATGCCTTTCTCGCTGCCCACTGGACCAACCTGAGCATTCAGCGCGTGATGGTAACGGTCTACCAGTGGATGGATGTAGCGGCCATGCTCGCGATGGTGGAGCGCGATGCGCCGGAGCTTACTGCGATCGTCCACCCGCTCCTACAATTGGTGGGCAAAGAGCAGCAACGCCTGCTCACCTTGCTTGCCATTCTGCAAGGGGTCTACTTCTCGTATTGTCAGACGTGCCATGTGCAGCCCACGCTCGTTGCCCTTCCCGATGAGGGGGAGGACGAGCAGGAGGACCAGGACGACGACTACGACGGTCCGTTCCCCCGGCTCGTCCCGGTGCCCGATGAGAGCACGGACAGCAAAGAGAAGGTGCGCCCATGAAGCGTTCCACCACTGCATCCCCACGCTGCGTGCAGATCACACCGCCTTGTGCACCCTTTACGCATCACTGGACGCGCACCCGCACACACGGCGTGAGCCTGTGCCTCTTCTGTGGCGCACATGCCTGCTGCCCTCGCTGTCGTCGTGAGCAGCTTTCCCTGCTCTCGATCGGCACCTGGATCATCATCTGTGCATCCTGTGCCCACATCCAGCAAGAGCAGCAACTCACGAAAGCACTTGAGGAGGTATTCGTATGACCACAACCAGAGGACAATACCGTACACCCCATCACGTGAGCACGCAGCCGGGCATCCATCCTGACGATCAGCCAGAGATGACAGGGGAGGATATGCCACCTGTTGCCAGTCAGAAAAAGCAGGCCATTCCGCATGGCATTGCTACTCCGCTCCGCATGCCCGATCTGCCAGCACGCCAGGACGCCCCCGCCACGCAGCAGATCATGGACGATACCGAGCAGGAAGACACTGATACAGGCTATGGTGGGTACACCACCCGCTTACCCACCAGCACGCTGCGGTACACACGCTCTGAACAGGAGCAGGCACTCACGTCCGCTACGCCGCGCACGCTGATTCGGGTCACCCACCACGCCGTTCCCCCACGCGCCCATGCCGGGCAGGAGCGACGACAGCCGTCACGTCAGGCACCCACACAGCACGCAGCATCCGCAAGACCGCACACTGTGAAGCCCCTACCAGGACGACAACGAACGCGCACCCACACGGCAAGGTCAGTACGCGGGTCCACGTGGTTTGGCGCGGGAGCGGCGGCCTTCGTGGGAGGGTTGCTTGGAATCCAACTCCTTGTTGCGCCCTGGTGGAACGGGGTACAGGACAACTGGCACTACGGGACCCCGCGCACCGTCCAGATGGACGCCATCGTGGGCGGTGGTGATTCCGTCACCCACCCCACGCACTTCATCGCCACCAACGTTGCCGGTCATCCCTCCGTGATGGAGATGCATGCCAGCGATCCCGACCGGACGAACATGATTGTTGTGCCCATGACGACGGACCCTCGCTTTCCAGTGATCCTTGAGGTGAAAGATGTGAATCATGACCGGCAGCCTGATCTGCTGGTGACGGTGAACGGGACACGCTACGCCTATCTCAATGACGGACACGGCACCTTTCGTCCTCTGAAGTATGGGGAAAAGATCGATGTGTCTTAGGAAGGCGTAAAAGCTGTTCTTCAATGACTAGAAGCAAAAGAGAAAGAAACAAGCAAGAAAGGATACGATTTGTATGACCACACATGAACAGAGGACACGGAGCTTGCAAGCACCTCCACCCATCGCAGGGCAGCGCGACTTCGTCGTCACGTGCACGCTCGATCAACTGCACCCGATCCTCGATGACTTCACCGATCGCCTCGCGTTGTTCGAAAGCGCACAGATTCTCTACTACGGACAGACAGGCAAGGCGTCCGATGGGTTCCTGCTGATCCGCTTCACGAGTCCTGATGGGCTGACGAAATTTCTTGAGCACCTGCGCACAAGCGAGGATATCCTCGACTACGTGCTGTATGACCCCTCGATCTACGACCCGGCACCCGTTGCATAGGCATCGGTTTCTTTTCTCAGCAGGAGAGAAGGGGGGAGCACACCCGCTCTTCTCCTCTCCTGCTCTCATCACACCACTTCTGGTGATTACATGTATACAGATAACCGAAAGGAATCGCCATATGAACGAGCAGCAGCAGCAGAACGATCCACAGCACGCTCAACCTGACCCTCAGCAGCACATGTTCTTTTCCCCGGTATCCTTTGAACAGCAGGAGCACCCGATTCCCTACACGGATGGCGTGACGCGTGGCACCTGGATCACGATCGGCATCGGGACGGGACTCGGCTACAATTATATCCACCCTCGTGCAGGCACTGGACCGGCAGGCGGCTACGTGCTGACCCATCTCACCAGCGGTTTCGCACTCTGCGGCAAAACGCGTCCCATGCTGCTTGCGTTCACCGAGCCGGAGGCAGAGCGCTGGCTTATTGCCGTCGCAGCACTGGCGGACTGGACACGAGACGAGGAGACGCTCCGCGCTACATGGCACCTGCCTGCCCTCTTTGAGCAGATTGAGGACGCCCTCCGCAAGGTGCGCTGCACGCCCACCATACAGGAGGACACTCATCATGAGCAATGAGACCAATCGGCAGGAAGCCGAGTATATTCTTGCTAGCTTGCAGAGCAGTGCCGCCGCAACGCAGCACAGCACCAATGAGCAGGATGCACCTCGTCGCTTCATCGATGTGCACATCTACGATCTGCCACGAGAAAGCGAGGGGCAGGACGAACAATCGAGTGTGGAGAGCACGGACGCACTGTCTCCTGATCCTGAGTATGATCAGGAGACAGTGGCACCATCCAGACGCAGACGCCCTCTGCTGGTGCCTCTCGTTGTTGCCGCCTGTTGTCTCCTGCTGACAGGGGTGATGATCGTGGTGTGGTCTGTGCTTCCTCTGCTCACCCCATCAGCCACGATCACGATTGTCCCGATCTCGGTGCCCGTCCGCGCTGCCAGCACCGTGACAATCGGCGGACCCGGAGCGCAGGTGTCAGGGCGATCGCTTGCCACGCTCACGATGAGTCAGGCGCGCACGATCCCGACAACCGGGAAGGGACACCAGGACGCCAAAGCATCCTACGGCTTCATCACCCTGTACAATGCCGCGTTGCGTGTCCAGGTGGTGCCAGCGGGAACCGTCCTCACGACGGCGTACGGCATCCAGGTCATGACGGAGCAGGACGCCGCCATTCCAGCGGGATCGCTTGCCACCAACGGGCACACGACTGTTGCTGCCTATGCGGTGCTAACAGGTCCAGGCGGGAACATGGAGGCAGGCGCGATCTACGGGCCATGTTGCCGTGTCAACGTCTTTGCGGCAAGCAGCGCTTTCACCGGAGGGCAAGCGGCACGAGACTACCCGATGGTGCGGCAGGCGGATACAGACGGAGCTGCACAGGCACTCACCACCAGCCTCGTGCAGAGTGTAACCCTCGCGGTGCAGGGACAAGTGCATCCTGACGAAACGCTTCTCACACCTCTTGCTTGCACCCCCAAGATCACGACCGACCACCAGCCAGGGGATGAGGCAACACAGGTGAGCGTGACGGTGGACGAGACGTGCACCGGCCACACCTACCAGACGCAGGCTTTGCACGATGCGGCAATCCACCTGCTGACGCAAGCAGCGATCAAACAAGTGGGAGTACACTACGGACTGATGGGCACGATCGAGACGAGCATCACGAAAACGATCGTTACCAAGCAGAACACTGTTGAACTTGAGATCACCAGTGCAGGCACCTGGACCTATCAGTTCACCGATGACGAGGTGCAGCAGCTCAAGGCACAGGTTGCAGGCAAAGGCCAGGAGCAGGCAAGAACACTTCTACTGCACACGCCAGGAGTACAGATGGTCTCGATCAGTCTGAGCCGTGGCGAGACGGTGCCAGAGGAGACGAGCAAGATCGCGGTCGTGTGGCTCAATTATGCGGCGCAAGATCATGAGAAAGGAACGAACGGCAATGCATGAGAAAGGAAGGAAGGATGCCGCCGCAACGATGACACCCACGAGTGCAAGGCGGCCAATGCTCAACATCACTGATACCATTGATGAAAACACAGATAGGGTGAACCGATATCTCAGCGATGAGCAGGGATACGAGATCTACACGGATATGATCTATTATATCTACTACGTGACGTATGAGCGAAGGATAGGCGCGGTTACGGAAAACGTAGAGATGGCAAAAGCTGCCAGAGATGCGCAGATCGAGCGAGACAGGAGAGATAACACATTCTAGCTTGGTCTTACAAAACATGTCTGACGAAATAATTATATCTGATATCGTTTAAAAAATAAAAGCTGTGAAGCGCAGAGATTTGACATTGAAATATTGCTTGATGTCGTTTATAATTTACGGTGGAAAGGAGGAGACGAGATGAACATGCCAGACATTGAGCAATCATTGACGCCTGAAGAGGCTGCAAAGTTCTTAGGTATCTCTATACAAAAACTCGCACGAATGCGCCGGGAAGGGAAGGTAGAAGGGGTGCGGGTAGGAAAGACAAATCTTTACGTCTACACAGTAGCGGCTCTACGCAAAGCCGATCTTTCTTTAAGGAAGCGAGGTCCGAAACCAAAGCAGGAAAAGAGCGACATCATTCAAAATCAATGAGAAAAACCCTTGATTTTTTAAAAGACATCGTTTATAATTAAGACATGAAGTGAGGTCTAGCGGATACTGGTAATATCCCTAGACCCTGGCCCTGAGTGTTCGTTCAGGACATGGCAATTGTAACCATGTTAGAAAGGGAAAGCAAGTCTATGACAGAGCAGATGCAGACGATTGATCTGGGATCACATGCCGTTGATATTGCTGCTGATCAGTCAGTCACGATTGCGAATGAAGCAATTGTGGTGGAGCTGGATTGTGAGGAGGCGTATCGATTGTTGGTTGTACTTCAGGACATATTCAAGTAGTGTGTTCAGCGATACGAGGCACCTAGTTCTCGTATCGCCATCGACCAGGAAGGAGGGAAGCAGCATGCTCATTGCAAAGAAGATTAAGCTGGAAGTGAGCGACCAGGATGCGGCGACCTTAGAGTTTATGCAGGGCAAGTGTCGTGGCCTCTACAACTGGTGGGTGATGCATCTACGGGATGGCGAGAAGTGGCCTGGATGGAAAGAGGCGAAGAAGACCTTGCAAGAGAGCAAAGAGTACGATACTGAACTGAGTTGGGTTTACGGCAAGCTTTTGCACGAGGTTTACTTTCGCCTGGACAAGGCTATGCAAGCCTTCTTTCGCCGGGTGAAGAATGGAGAGAAGCCAGGGTTTCCAAGGGTGCGTCCCCGTCACTGCTTCTTCACCCTGTGCTATCCAGCTATGTATATCAAGGTCGAAGGTGACAAAGTAACACTTCCTACAGGCGGCGGGGGCAGACATGGTCCGAAGCATTTCCCTGATATCACCGCTACACTCACCGAAGAGGCCCCAACCGACTACAAAGAAGTGGCGATCTCACGAGACGGGCAAGGCCACTACTACGCCTCCTTCGTCCATGAGGTCACGGATGGCGTCCGTGAGCAAGACGGAGTGCTAGCCATCGACCTGGGGATCAAGACACTGGCAACCGGAGTCAACGAGCAAGGCCGCTTCTATCACATTGGAGGCTTCAAAGGCGGCAGATGGTATACTAAACAACTAGACAAGCTTCGTTCCAGGCGCGATCGCTGTAAGAAGGGATCGCGCCGATACAAACACTTAAGCAAGGTCTACCAGCGCATCTCACAGCAGAAGCGCAACAAACAACAAGACTGTCTGCACAAAGCAAGTCACCTCATCGCGCACAAAACGGTTGAGAGAACCATTGTGATCGGTGATCTTTCCCAACGGCAGATGGTCACGAAAGCACACTTAGAGCGCAACAAATATCTGAATCGGGCTGTCTACAACGAGTGGGGACTCTACGCCTTTGTGCAGATGTTGCTCTACAAGTGTGCACTTTCTGGGAAAGAACTGATTGTGTTAGATGAACGTGATACGTCCAAAACGTGTAGCGGGTGTGGGAAGAAACAACCTATGCCACTGTGGAAACGGACCTATCATTGTCCCAATGAGGATTGTCGCTTAGTGATGGATCGTGACGAGAACAGCGCAGTCAACATCCTGAAGCGGTTCCTTGCCCGGCTAGGGCCACACACGGACGATTCCGTGCGGTGTACGGATGTTTTCACCGGAACTGACAATGTGAACACGTTTGAACACATTTAAGAAAGCAGTATGATATTGGGAGAGCTCTGGGATTGGTCGCGACGCACCTACTTGGGAAGGCAGGTATGCACCTACATGATGACTCCCACGCACCATGTTAATACACTTTCGTTCGATATCTAGTGGAGTGAAGAGATATGTTCCTAAAACGTTTTGCTCATTAAGGTTAGGCGCGTAGGCACGCCACGCTTTCAGCAAACGCGCGGTGTACTCTGGCTTACGCTCATCCCATGCCTCGGCTCCACCATCACGTAACTCGTAGGGTGCGAAAGGCCACCAGAAGGCCGCGTGCTTTCCTGCCGGTGCCATGTTGGAGTTCTCAAAGCGCGAGTTACAACATCCATTGCCGATCAGTTTCTCCGGTAAGTCTCCTCTTCCAATGACTTCAAAGCCGTCGACGATATCCTGGCTGGTGTCGGCCCCAAGCACGACATCAAATGCTCGATTCACATCAGGATCGAATTCAGCAGCAGTATAAGCTGGAGGCTCATTCAAGGCCAGGTGCAGCGTCACCAGGCTATGATTTGCCCATTGATAGTGCTTGAGTTTCTCGCTGATCACTGGACCGAAGTTTTCCTCACCTACCATGCGGAGTGTTTGTGGCGCATCTACGCCGCTCGCTACAAACCTCTTTGCCTCCAACACATCGCCATCGGCGAGACGAATACCTGTGGCACGTCCATTTTTTACTTCAATACCCGCTACGTGCTTCCCGCTAATAATAGTGCCGCCGTGCTCCTCAATAACCTTTCCAAGCACACGTGCGAGCTCGAATGATCCTCCCGCCACAAAACCCAATGAAATCAGGCGTCCCATTAGCCGCGGGAAAAAACTACCCATGTTCGGCGCGTTTTCAAGCGCGATTGCGTGAAGAAAGATTTTGAATATAGAGCGAATACGCTCTTCCTCGAAGTTCTGATCCACCGCTTCATGGAGGGTGAGCGTATTATAGCGAAGTAGTTCCTCGCCCAATGGACCCCTGATCCTCTGCGCAAGCTCTGTAAGGGGCAAAGGGTTTGAGTAGAGCATCTCGTTGGCAAGGTTTCGCATTTTCACTGCAAATTTATCATGAAGTTCCAAATACCGGTCAGCATCATGTTTGGAGAAACGTGCAAAAGATGCCGCCGTTTTCTGGGGATCACGATGAATACACACTGCTGTCCCATCGCGGAAAACCATTGCATGCTGAACTTCGGGATAGATATACTTCAGGCCATACCGCTCTAATTGCAAATCGCGAGGAACCGGTCCTTCTTCGAAAAAATGATAATTAGAGTGCAGATTGTGCTTGAAGCCGGGAAGTGTTACCTCCTCGGTATTGCACCCGCCACCTATTTCAGCATTGCGCTCGACAACAGCTATCTTTAACCCGGCACGGGCTAGATAGGCGGCACAAGTCAATCCATTATGTCCTGCCCCGATCACAATTCCATCATATGAGGTCATAAGTTGTCTCCTCCTTCATCCTTACTTCTATCTTTATTCTTGGGCAGTTCAAGCGCAGTCAATGATGACGCGTCCAAACACCTCGTTACGACGGATCGCTTCGAACGCAGCTTCAATCTCTGTTAATGGAAATGATGCGCCGACGATCGTCTTCACCTTTCCAGAGCGTACCAGTTCCAATGATTGTGCGATATCGGCTCGTGAGGCGTATCTTGCCGCTGTAATACTGATTTCGTTCAAAATGAGGTGCATTGGATTCGCTGATACTGTGGAACGTGTATTGGGTGGAACTCCAACCACGACCAGGACGCCACCTCGTCCAAGTGCTGCCACTCCAGGGTCAAGTGTGGAGGGAGCACCTACAAAATCGATACAGGCATCAAGTTGACCGTGTGCCGCCTCGACGAGATCTTTTTGCCACGTCTCGGAGCTTGAGTCGACGATAGCATCTACATCGAAGTCGTGTAAGTGGGCAAGCTTGGTGGGATCACGTTCCACCGCGATAACAAAAGCTCCAAACGCCTTTGCCACCTGAAGCATATGAACGCCAACGCCTCCACCTGCCCCAATCACTGCGACACGCTGGCCAGGGATAATATGAGCACGAGCTCTTGCGACATGATATGGTGTGGCAACTGCGTCGGCGATGACGCCTGCTTCGCGCAGTACAATACCATCAGGAATGCGTACCAAGTTGCGTGCCGGTACCACTGTGTACTGAGCAAATGCACCATCTATCTGGGAGCCAATGTACCCCTTACTATGAAGGCAAAGCGTCTCGCGGCCCGCTGCGCACATCTCGCAATATCCACAGAAGAGATAAAAGGAAGCTGTTACCGGGTCACCCTCCTGCCAAGCGTCAACGCCTGCCCCTACTGCTGTTATGGTTCCAGAGAACTCATGTCCCATAATTCTTGGCGTGGAACCACCAAGCGTTCCAGAACGCACATTTTCGAGGGTCAGACCAGCACCGCAGGCCAAGATCTGGACCAGTACTTCGCCTGCTCCAGGTTCTGGAACAGGGCGCGTCTCAAGTTTGAGTTTTCCCCCAAACTCTTCGAGCACCATCGCTCGCATCTCCATTGCAATCTCTCCTTCTTGTTGAGCAAGTTTTTTAGCACCCACGCCCAATTTGTTCTCGCCTATTCAAGTACTCGATCCGCTGGAGACCAGCGCATGATCTGACCGAAGCCGGATGGTTGTCTGACGTTCTTAGTACGCACAAACTCGTGGAGCGTCTCGATAGCATGTTCTCGCCCGTATCCGCTTGACTTCATTCCACCAAATGGCGTGCCTAAGAAACCACGATTGTAATTATTGATAAATACCATACCAGCCTCTATATCCCGCGCGGCTCGGTTGGCAGTATCCGTATCAGAGGTATACACAGCAGCCGTTAGCCCATACTCTGTACCATTCGCGAGACGCATCGCCTCTTGATAATCAGAAAATGTCAGAATGACGCAGACAGGGCCAAAGATTTCTTCCTGCGCGATACGCATTGAGATGTCAACGTTGTCGAAGACAGTCGGCGGAACGAAGAAGCCACCAGCGAGGCGTGGATCGGACGGAACCTTCCCCTGTGCCACTATCTTTGCCCCTTCTTGCTTCCCGACTTCGATGTAGGAAAGAACACGCTCTTGCTGACGACGATTCACCATTGGACCCAATTCGGTAGCTGAGTCGAGGCCATCACCCACGCGAAGCTTTTCCACCCCCTGCGCGAAGCGGCTGACAAAGCGATCGTGAATTGATTCATGAAGGAGAATGAGAGAAGCGGCTGTACATGCCTCCCCTTGATTAAAATACATGCCTTCAATTGCATCACGTACTGCGATATTCATGTCGGCATCTTCAAAGACAACGAAGGGATTCTTGCCACCAAGTTCGAGCAGGACGCCGACAAAACGGTTTGCCGCCTCTTTAAGAATGGAACGTCCCGTGGCAGTTGAACCGGTAAACGAGAGCTTGCCTACTAATGGATGGGCGACGAGTGCCGCGCCCGCCGGTCCTAATCCGGGCACAATATTGAGTACTCCCGATGGCAACACCTCTTGCAGCAACTCGACCATGCGGATGGCTGTAAGTGGCGCTTGCTCACCCGGCTTAAGTACAACAGTGTTACCGGCAGCAAGGGCCGGAGCAACTTTGCCCGCAAAATGGATGGGAGGCCAGTTGAAGGGAATGATACCGCCGACAACACCATATGGCTCAGGAATAGTGGTGGAGTTGATTGCGCCTTGCGGCATAAAATTTCCCATCACCAGATCGGTAAGGCCGCCAAAGTACTCGAAGGCGTCGGACGCAAAGCGCACGTCAAACTGAAGAGATTGCTGGAAAGCCTTGCCAACTTCACGCGTCTCTAAGGATGCAAGCTCTTCGGCGTGCTCTTGAATTACTTGAGCAGCCTTGAGCAACAGCTTGCCGCGTGCACGAGGAGTTTGCCAGCGCCAGTTCTCATCATATGCCTGTCGCGCTCGTTTGACCGCTGCATCAATTTCATCCGCACCACAGGCGGTGACCTGGGCGATGACCTCACCAGTGGCAGGTTCTTCGACAGTAAATCGCTCTCCACTACTTGCCGCTTGCCATTCTCCTCCGATGAGCGCATCCCACTCAGATCGTTCGCCAATCGTCCTTGACTCTCTGTTCATTTCATTATCCTCTTTATGATACTTTCCGTATTCTGTGGAACGGTAAATTGAGCTTGCCACTATGGGTACTCAAGCTTTACTTCATTATTTAAGTTATTATGTAACCCATACAAGATAGACAGTCAACACTTATATTCAATATAGTTGAACAAAGCACTTAAAACTGCAAAAAGAAAGAGAATCGTTCATATCCCCTGGGCTGGGACGCTTTTGTTTGGGTAGAGCAAGATCAGAAGAGAGAGTTGCGGGTGCACACTGTCCGGTATAGGCGAACAAGTGCCTTGCTTGTTATAAAAAAAATAGGTATGCTAGTAGATGTAGTATGCCGAGTATTCTAAAGGATGGTGTAGTATGCTGCATACTTTTTCCAAAGCAGGGAAGATTTTTGATCTCTTTTCCGTGAGTGAGCCTGAATGGGGTGTGAGCGAGGTAGCTCATGCACTTGCAATGCCGAAGTCTTCAGTATGCGAAGTAATGATGAGCCTAGCAAGTCAGGGGCTACTCTTCCGGACCAGTGCCGGCCGTTATCGTTTAGGCTGGCGTCTCGTCGAGTTGAGCCATACGTTGCAGGAAACTACTGATTTTTATGCAGAGGCTCGCCTTGAGATGAAAGAGTTGGTCGAGCGCTGGGGAGAAACGGTACACCTTTCTGTTCTGGAGGGACAGCAGATTGTCCATGTAGAAAAACTTCATGAAGTTTCTTATGTACAGGTTCTCCTATCTCATATGAGCATGCGCCTTCCGGCTTATTGTAGCAGTGTTGGAAAAGTGCTGCTGGCATCTCAAGAATGGCGCAAAGTGACGACGCTGTTCCAGGATCAGCAATTACCTGCGTTCACACCAAAAACGATCACGACTATGCATGATCTGGCACACGAGTTGAAACGGGTGCGAATACAAGGGTATGCATACGATGATGAGGAGGTTTTGCCAGGGCTATGCTGCGTATCTGCACCCATCTACGACTCGAACGGCAGGGCAATTGCGGGCATCAGCTTCGTAATACCTGCGAATCGATTTCATCAACAACCAGAGAATTACACAACTGCTATTCTCGATGCTGCCCAACGCACCTCTAAGAAGATCGGATACCAGGTAAAAAAGCAAAAGGTTTCTAGAGGTCATGGTACCGCTTCATTGAAATGATAGTAGCATTGCATGTCTCTCGTGCAATTAATGAAGGTACATTTACCATTCAGTTGTTCCACCCTCGATTGCAAAGTTAGCTTCAGTTGCCCACAAGAACTCATCGCAATTTGCAGCTCAGGCAAGTACACTACACGTGTGACAAAAAGAGCCCGCATTCCTCGACCTTTCCCAGATTTCTCACAAGCATTTGTATATTTACAAATTTTAATACATTCTTTATTTTTCTGTCTTACTACTTCGGTATACTTACTACGGCTTCTTTTACTCTTTTCTCATAGCAAGGTTTTCTTCTATTCTATCTTTAAAGGAAAATGTTTGGAAAAGCTTATTCGGAATCTTTTAAATCCACTTAAAGGCAGGTTAGCCAAACTTTTCGACTATTCTCTCATCAGAAATGTATGTATCAAGAAGACACTCTCCGTATTCCTAAGAAGAACTAAGATTTTATCAAAGAGAAAGAACATACAGGATAGATGGGCTTTCTAATGGATACTTCTTGATTTCGAATACTGTTTTGATAGGAAAAGATAGACGTGCATACGACGAAGGACCTTGCGAATCTCCTGCAATTTTTGCAGACCTCCAGGCAAAGTGGAGATCTCATAGTTGAGCCTCAAGTACAGGGTGAAATATCCTGGCAGGGGCAGCTTCGACTCGTTAATGGTCAGGTGATGGCTTGCCAGGTACGTCGCAAGATAGATGGACGTGTGTTGTTAGCCGACAACGAAGCTTTGCGCTGGTTGATCAATCCTCAACATGGAAAATTGGAATGGTCTTTGAAGGATGATACACTACTTCCAGACACGTTCCTTCCATTGCTTCCAACTGATAGTTCGACTGAAAATAGACAGAGAAATGGAAATACAGGGCCTTCTTTCCCCATTGTGCAGTACCACGAGATTAGCCCGGTTGTGCAGTACAATGAGACCAGGCAGAACAGCTATACGACAACGTCAAACAAAGAGCAAGATCTCAATACATTCCCTTCCACACAAAGTGAGAACTTTGCAGGATTTCCGAAGCGGACAGAGCAGAGAAACCGAGCATCAGAAAGTATTTTGTCTTCGCGTGATCATCGGCAGGTTTTTTCTTTGATAGATGGAAATAGAACAGCGGAAGAGATTGCGCGACTTCTACACAAGAACCCAGAGCTCATTTTTCGTGTTCTTAGTGACCTTCGAACAGCAGGTCTGCTTGAATAGACATGCAGTTAGAAATGTATCTTATGAAATGAATATTTTTATGAGGGAGAAACCATCAATTTTTCTATAGTGCGGCACTCTATTCCATATCGTGGTATGGTAGAGAGAAAGATGAAACGCAAAAGTTTTTAGCTTATTCCAACCCTTCTGGAGGAAGAAAAAGTATGGCGTATCCGGCAATGAGAGGAGAGCGGAATGATAGCACGGGTGTTCAAGTCATTGCGCGAGCTGCTGAAATTTTGCGAGCTCTCAAAGGCCAGGCTGAGGGACTAAGCCTCTCACAAATTGCGAATAAAGTTGGACTAGCAAAATCAACAGTCTATCGAATTGTACGTGCCCTTGAGGCCGAGCGCTTTGTAACATCAGCCTCCCCTCATGGCCGCATACGCCTGGGTCTGGGCCTCGCACCCCTCGCCGCCTGGGTAAACACTGAGATGCGTCAGCAGATACGTCCATATATGGAATTACTCTCGAAGGAAGTGAATGAGACTGTTGATCTCGCTGTTCTAGACGACAATCTCGTTTTCTTTATCGACCAGGTTGTAGTTCCTCATCGCCTTCAAGCAATCTCCGCTGTTGGAGCTACATTTCCACTTCATTGTACAGCTAATGGCAAGGCACTCCTGGCCGAACTCCCTCTTGAACAGATTGAACGGATTGTACCAGAGCACCTTCAAATCTTCACTTCGCATACTATTACTACACGTGAACAGCTACTGGAAGATTTAAATCTCGTTCGCAGAGAGAGTATTGCTTATGATAGAGAAGAGCATACAGAGGGAATCTGTGCTCTTGGCACCACAATTCGAGATGCAATGGGCGATTTGGCAGCCATCACTATTCCAGTGCCCTCGGTCCGTTTCTATGGCAACGAACAAAATTTTGTCTCAGCACTTCTTAATATGCGCCAAAGAATAAAGGAGGGAGTTGAGATGCTTTGAGTGAGCAGAGAAGGCATCATTAAGCGCAAAAGGTACATCATATCTTGATCTTCTTGCGTTACAGACCCGGCCTCTCCGATAAACGCCCACTGTAGTTAAAAGTTAGTGTATTGACATGTGTACGTTCCACGTGTTATATATCGGCTAAGCCATATGGTAGTACGTAGTACCAGCATGCGAAGCGGATACGTTCTAATCGCATTTAGTCTCGAAAGGAGCAACGTTTATGGCCTCTTCAACACGTGATCTGGAGTTTTACGATCTCAGCCATCCGTGGGGACAAGGTGCCCCGCTCTGGCCGTATTTTCCAGACATTAAGATCGAGCGTTTCCATTATCATGCCAAGTCGGGTGTCCTCTCGCAACAGATTACCACCTTTATGCACAGCACAACACATACGGATGCGCCCGCTCATGTCATTGAGGGAACGGCATTCATGGATGAAGTGCCACTTGAGCGTTTTTTCGGTACGGCTGTAGTCGTTTCAATTCCCAAAGGGAAATGGGAAAAGATCATGCCAGAAGATCTTGAAAAAGCTGAACCGAAAATTGAGCGCGACGATATTGTGATTATTAATAGTGGCTGGCATAAGCACTATGGCGACAACCGACAATATTTTGCCTATTCACCTGGTCTGTATCGAGAAGCAGGTGAATGGCTGGTAGAGCGAGGAGTGAAGGCGGTTGGCGTTGATCAGCAAGCGCTCGATCATCCTCTGGCCACAGCCATCGGTCCACATGGTCCGGGTGGTCCACTTATGCCCGACGTTTGTAAAGAGTTCGAGCGCGAGACTGGGAAGCCAGTTGAAGAAGTTTTCTCGGAATGGGAGCCATGCCACCGGCTCTTACTCGGCAATGGTATTGCTGGCTTTGAAAACGTTGGCGGCGACATCGACAAGGTAACCGGCAAGCGCGTGACCATTGCGGCTTTTCCCTGGCGCTGGGTGAAAGGCGACGGCTGTATTGTACGCATGGTTGCTATCGTCGATCCAGGTGGCTCTTTTCGGTTATAACAGGAGGTATTTGATGAAGGTTACACGCCTGGAAGAGGCTGTTCCCTACTATCCACCCAAGCACAGTGCAACCACGCACGCTATGTATTTGCAGCATAAAAGTTTAGGAAGCGATGCTCCTTATTGGGTAGGCTGCTCTTACTATCTCCCAGGAGCGAAAGCGGAGTGGGATGCCTCTCCTCTCTACAAAGTCTATGTCGTCCTTGATGGTGAGCTCGTCGTTGCTACAGAAGATGGAGAAGTGGTCCTGGGTGCAATGGATTCTGTCTCTCTCGCACCTAACGAGCGGCGCGAGGTACGCAACGACACAAACCGTGTTGCGACGATGCTTGTAGTCATGCCTTACCCGGCCCAATAAGGGGATGTAAACAATGGCAGATAACAAAAAGGCAACATCCGCAATCTCTTCGCTTTTCGATGTGACAGACAAGGTTGTGCTGGTCACTGGGGCCAGTGGTGGTCTGGGCCAGGCAGCGGCGAGAGGATTGTCAGAGGCTGGTGCAAAAGTTATGTTGACTGGTCGTAGCGAGGACAGACTCACGCCTATTGTTTCCTCTATTACACAAGAGGGTGGTGTTGCAGCCTATGTCGCCGGTCGACCGGACGACGCAAACGATATACGCCATGTCGTAGAGGCGACCGTCGAACAATTTGGTGGCATCGATGTCCTTATCACAGCGGCGGGGACAAACCACGTGCAGTCGATTGTGGACCTCTCTGTCGAGCAATGGGAAGAGGTCATGGATGTGAACGTCAAGGGCACCTGGCTCGCTTGCAAGGAAGCAGGCCGCGTCATGATTCAGCAAGGGCGAGGAGGCAAAGTCATTCTCTTCTCCTCCACACGAGGCCAGCTTGGCATGAACAACTACTCAGCCTACTCGCCTTCTAAGGGTGCAATTCATCTTTTAACGCGCTCATTAGCATGTGAATGGGGCAAGTACAGTATCAATGTAAATGCCCTCGCACCAACAGTCGTTCGCACTGCATTGACGCAGTGGATGTTCGACGACCAGGCCTTTTACAAAAACTTTCTCACACGCATTCCCATTGGTCGTTTGGGCGAACCAGAAGACATGATTGGCGCGCTCATCTACCTCTCTTCGCGCGCTTCTGACTTTATGACCGGGAACATCATGTATCTTGATGGTGGATACACAGCCGGATAAAGAGTGAAAAATCTGTCAGTATAAGTGGGAAAAGACAGCTGTTCTATCACCTGTCAACATATTTCATTCGTCAAAGGAACGCGGACAAGCATGAAAGAAACACGTTTATTTCAAATTATCGCATCAGCACTCATGCTGGTAGCACTGGTATTGCTGCCCGGCTGTGGAGGTCAGCAGCAGGCATCTGCACCCAAAGAAATCGTCATTGGCGCTTCTATTCCTAAAAGCGGTGCGCTGGCTGGCTTCGGGCTCTACGAGGGATGGGGCTACAAGGCTGCTGTAGACGAGGTCAACAAGGCAGGTGGCCTGCTCCTCTCCAAGTACAATACCAAAGTTCCAGTACGTCTACAACTCTACGATGACGAAAGTCGTCCAGAGGTGGTGACAACTAACACACAGCGCCTCGTCTTAAACGACAAGGTGAATGCCTTGCTTGGTTCGGCTACTCCACCACTGGTCCTAGCTGGAGCAACAGTTGCCGAGCGTAATCATGTCCCTATGGTGACCGGCATTGCACCAATTCGTGCCTTCCTGGGTGCCAATCCAAAGTGGAACTATACGTGGGATATCTTTTTCGATGAACTGGATATGACACAGCAGCAGTTTCACACAATGGATACCGTGAAATCGAATAAAGAGGTTGCGCTCTTCACAGATAACGAACAGGACGGCGTTGTCATGGGTGGCCTGTGGGAACAGAATGCAAAAAAGTTCGGCTATCATGTCGCCTATCACGCCAACTTTCCCGTTGGCACTACGGACTTTGGCGATCTCATTCGTCGTGCTCAGTCAGCAAAAGCACAAATCGTGATCGCACAAATGATTACACCGGATGCAATCACGCTGTGGAAGCAGATGCAAACTTTGAATTATCACCCAAATGCTGCCTTTTTTGAGAAGGGAGCAGAGCCTGTACAGTGGTGGTCAGCGCTCAACAAAGCAGCACAGGGAGTTATGGTTGCTGGCTACTGGTATCCTACACTTTCCTATCCAGGTGCGAGTAATCTGCGCACCCGTTTTGAGAAAGACACGGGACAGACATACAGTCAGCACATCGCTGATACATACACATCAGCACAAGTGTTGATGGATGCCATTGTACGCGCGGGTTCTCTTGATTCGAATGCTATCAACGACGCTATCGGGAAGACGAACAAGACGTACGTCGTTGGTCCCATTAACTTTGCTGCGGGACCAGGAGGTCATACCTCGCCATTGCCATCCTTTATGTTGCAATGGCAGAATGGTCAAACGCAGATCGTCTATCCTAGTACATTAGCTACTGCGAAGCTTGTCTATCCCCTACCATCATAAGTTGAATTCAATAAGATAAGTGGCATGTGTAGATGCAATTAGAGTGATCGATTGACGAAAAGGGATGGTCGTCCCTTTTCGTCAAGGTCCTCTCTATCACGTGCTCTGCATAATAAGGAGATGGGATGACACCTTCAACATTGATAGCAGGAGCGCTAAGTGGATTACTCCTTGGTGGCCTCTACGCCGTGACTGCATTGGGGCTCTCTATGGTGTTCGGCGTGATGCGCCTGGTCAACGTCGTTCACGGTGAACTCCTCTTAGTAGCTGCTTACCTAAATTTCGCTATTTCTAGTGCATTTGGGATTGATCCGCTCCTGGTGGCGCTCTTCCTCATTCCTGTTATGTTCCTGATTGGTTATCCACTCCAGCAGTGGGTTTTCAATCCGCTGATGTCGCGTGGAGATGAGCCACCGCTCCTGGCCGCTTTCGGCCTATCAATTATTTTGCAAAACGTGCTCTTGCTTATTTGGAAAGCAGATACGCGTACGCTCACGGCGAGCTACTCAGAACAGGGGATACAAATCTTCGGCGTGCGCATCTCACTGCTGTACCTGCTCGCATTTGCTCTCGCCATCGTGCTTACTCTTTGTGTGCAATTGTTTGTCAGTCGCAGCTACATAGGCAAAGCGATCCGAGCGGCTGCACAGGATGCTAGTACAGCACAGGTTATGGGCGTCAATCCAAAGACGATCTATGCGCTCACCTATGCTATCGGTGCCGCAACCGCGGCTCTTGGTGGGACACTCATCGGTATGACCTTCTCGTTCGTCCCCACGAGTGGGCTGACATGGCTGCTTAAAGGCTTTGTCGTTGTCGTGTTAGGCGGCATGGGTAGCATCTCTGGCATGCTAGCCGGGGGCATTGTACTCGGCATCGCCGAGGGCATAGGAGGAGCCGTTGCTGGTACCGGGTACCGTGACATGATCGGATTTCTCATCTTTATCATCGTTCTGGTTCTACGGCCTCGTGGATTGTTTGGGCGCGGACGCGTATAAGAAGAACTTCTTCTCCGCCAGCCTGAGCTATGCTAGCCTGGACGGAGCCTGGACGGAGTCTATTGGCAGGCGGAATACAAAGGAGCCATTTCCATGAATTTGCTGCATGACCTGGAAGAACGGCAGCGCAAGAGAGATACATCAAAGCGACAACTCATAAAGGGGATAGGTTGGCTGCGCGGGCCCATTGCTGGACTGATAGGCGTTGGACTGCTCATCTTTCCTTTCGTCGCCGACCCGTACCCTATTTCACTGGCGTATACTCTGTTTATCTACGTAGCCCTGGCGCAAAGTTGGAACCTTGTCGGTGGCTACACTGGTCTCGTCTCACTTGGGCAGGCTGCATTCTTCGGTCTGGGTGCCTATACGACAGCGCTTCTACTCACCCGGTCCGGCCTGCCATTTTTTCTCGCAGCTCTCGCGAGCGGAGTGATTGCAACTGGGTTCGCAGCAGCCATCTCACTTCCCGTCTTTCGTTTTCGCGGTATCTACTTTGCCATTGGCACCCTCATCCTGGCCGAAGCATTACGCATCTGGATGATCAACTGGAACCTGACCGGAGGAGCACAAGGCATTAATCTGCCACTGGATACAGCACCCGACCCGATCACATTCTACTATATAGGGTTGGTCCTCGCTGCGGGAGCAACTGGAGTGATCGCCCTGATCTTACGGACAAAGCTGGGCATCGGGCTGCGAGCCATCCGTGACAATGAGGATGCAGCACAGAACATGGGAGTGAACACCTTTCGTGTGAAACTCTATGCCTTCGCCATTAGCGCCTTCATTGCCGGGCTAGCCGGAGGCGTACACGCAGTCTATCTGGGCACTATCGAGCCCTACTCCATCTTCTCAATTAACTGGACACTCATAGCAGTCAATACAGTCATCATCGGCGGCATAGGCACACTCTTTGGCCCCATTGTTGGCGCGTTGTTTTCGACGCTGCTCTCTGAGGCTCTCAAGGACTATGAGAATGTCCACCTGATCATCACAGGGGTGATTTTGATCCTCGTTATCCGTTTCCTCCCAGCCGGCATCTGGGGGCAACTGAGTAATCGTGTATCGTTGCTTCTGACAAAAGCCATGAGGAGGACGTAGAAATGTTGTTGGAACTTGAGAGCGTGAGCAAAAATTTTGGTGCTGTAGCAGCTATAAATAATCTCTCTTGTACAATCGCAGAAGGTGAGGTGCTGGGTATCATGGGCCCAAACGGTGCGGGTAAGACAACACTGCTCAATCTTATCATGGGAGCAATTCCTCTTGATAAAGGAACTATTCGCTTTGCTGGTGAGCGGATCAATGGCATGCAGGTCAGTGCTATCTGCCATCGTGGTGTCGGACGCACATATCAGATCCCTAAGCCCTTCAAAGGTATGAGCGTCCTGGAGAACCTGCTTGTAGGTGAACTATATGGAGGGAGACGCCAGGCGATGCACACAGCGCGGCAGCAGGCACTAGAGGTACTGGAGCGTGTCGGGTTAGCGGCAAAGAAAGATATACAGGCAGATTCGCTCGGGTTACTTGAACTCAAACGTCTTGAATTAGCGCGCGCACTTTCCCTTCGGCCTCGTTTGCTTCTGCTCGATGAAATCGCTGGTGGGCTGGTCGAAAGTGAGGTTGAAGTCCTCAAAGGAATATTGACCGATTTGAAACGCTCCGGTCAGGCTATGCTCATTATTGAGCACTTGCTCAGCGTTCTGTTCGGTCTTTCCGATCGTATTCTAGTGCTGGACTTTGGGAAGCGCCTCGCAGAGGGTCTGCCGAACGAGGTTATTCACAATCCTCTTGTCATCGAAGCCTACCTGGGCAAAGCACACTCTAGTGATAGCGTTCCTGCCCTGGAACAACCTCGCGAATCTTTTTCCCTCTTGCCTTCAAATGAAACGGAGAGAGAACAAGCGCCATTGCTACGTATGTCACACGTAAGTGCAGCGTACGGAGAGTTCCAGGCATTGTTCGACGTGTCGCTGGACATTCAGGCTGGGGAGATCGTAGCACTGATAGGACTGAATGGTGCGGGCAAGACAACGCTGATTCGCGCGCTAACGAAGAGGCTCCCACTTAAAACGGGTGATGTTGTTTTCAGAGGCAAAAGTATCGCTGGAGCGCAACCTCACGAAATTGCTGATCTTGGTATCGCACAATGTATTGAGGGGCGTAAGATATTCCCTGAATTGACAGTGCTCGAAAACCTGGAATTGGGTGCATACTGTAAGCATGCACGATTGAAACGACGCGAGACGCTCAAGCAAGTATACGAATTATTTCCTATCCTGGCAGAACGACATCAGCAGCTTGGAAGTACGCTCTCCGGAGGACAGCAGCAGATGCTGGCGATTGGACGTGCACTCATGGCGCGTCCAGAACTGATCATCTTCGACGAGATCTCGTTGGGCCTTGCACCAATCATCATCAATGAACTGTACACTGCAATTGCGGAGATTAACCAGCAAGGTATGACCATCCTATTAGTTGAGCAAAGTATCCAGCGCAGTCTCGATATTGCTCAACGTGCTTATGTTATTGAACATGGACACATCGTACTCTCAGGAACAACAAAATCTCTACAAGAAGATGCTGAGTTCAGACAGGCCTACTTTGGCCTGTAATAGACCAATGAGAATAACATTCGGTCCAGCTACGCATGATAAAAATGATTGACTGTGCAAGCATTTTATATAGGCAAAGAGCGATTTTGAATACGAGATTGCTCACTCGAATGAAGTTGTATAACATAAATTATAGAAGAGGTGGCACGCGCATATTATTCTCTAGGTTTATTAAAGTACTTCATAAAACAAAGCGGCACCTTGGATAGTAATTATGGATACCTCAAACCTTGTTGAAAAGCTACTTATAGCCCAAAAAAGCTTTTTCTTGACGCCAGTGCAAGTTTCATGTTAAGGTCTTTCAAACCTACTTTATAGTAAATCTTCTATACAGGGTAGACTACCTTTTCACAACTATACAGGAAGGTGAACAAACCGTGCTATATAAATGGATGTCACGACCAGTAGTCATCATATTGACCATTTCACTACTGCTCTTTCTCTCCGCATGCGAGGGAACTTCCAGCACAAATCAGAGTGCTCCAAAAGAAATTCTACTGGGTGCCTCTCTTCCTAAGAGCGGTGCTCTCGCAGCCTTTGGTCTCTACGAGGAATGGGGCTATACTACCGCAATCAATGACGTGAATCAGGCAGGAGGGCTGTACCTCTCTCAGTTTCATACAAAAGTTCCAGTACGGCTCATTACCTATGATGATGAAAGCCGTTCAGAACAAGTGGTGGCAAATACGCAACGTCTCATCTCACAGGACAAAGTAAACGCTTTACTCGGTTCGGCCACTCCTCCGTTAGTTTTGCCAGGTGCTACTGTAGCTGAAGACAAACATATCCCGATGGTAACAGGCATCGCACCTATACGAGCTTTTCTGGGTGCACGCCCTAAATGGAATTATGTCTGGGATGCCTTCTTTGACGAATTAGATATGACCAATCAGCAGTTTCTGACTATGAATACGGTGAGTTCGAACCGTAAAGTTGCTCTCTTCACCGATAATGAGCAAGACGGCGTCGTTATGGGTGGGCTATGGGAGAAGAATGCGATCAAATATGGCTACAGCGTCGTTTACCACGCGAATTTCCCCGTTGGAACCACCGACTATGGTGACCTCATCCGCCGTGCGCAAGCATCCCAGGCGCAGATCATAATCGCTCAGATGGTAACACCTGATGCAATTGCACTATGGCAACAGATGCAAACTCTCAATTACCATCCAGCAGCAGCCTTCCTGGAAAAGGGGGCTGAGCCCACTGAATGGACATCCGCGCTTCATCAGGCTGCGCAGGGAGTGATGGTTGCTGGATACTGGTATCCTACCCTGGCCTATCCGGGAGCCGAGAACTTACGACAGCGTTTCGAGCTTGACACAGGCCTGACCTATAGCCAGCACATAGCCGATACATATGCGTCAGCTCAGATTCTTATGGATGCTATTGTGCATGCAGGTAGACTTGATGCAGACGCTATCAACACAGCAATAGGACAGACAAACAAAACGTATGTGATCGGTCCAATCAACTTTGCGAAGGGGCCAGGAGGACATACGTCACCGATTCCAACTTTTATGGTGCAGTGGCAGCACGGACAGACACAGATCGTCTACCCACCCAGGCTGGCGACCGCAAAACTCGTCTATCCCTTACCTTAGTACCTTAGTACATCGAGCTATCTATATTTAATAGAAGGATACTATGGGACATGTTTAGAGCCTTTAGCAACATACCAATATTTCAGCGTCTGGCAATTGCATTTGTCGTCGCTGCCCTTATACCTACCCTCGTCATCCTACTGCAAGCCAACTTCTCTCTCCAATCGAGTGAACTGCGCAGTCAGTCTGTCCATATAAGCTTCGACGCGCAAAATACAGCGACTCGGGAGCAAATAAACTTGCAGCACATGAACGCACTCCTCCAGGCACGCTTCGCTCAGGTCTTTGCACAGGGTAGCCTTTTCCTCGAAGGTGATCCGTCTTCAGGAAAACTGACGGAAGATGATGTGCAAGCTCTCGAAACTGAATTTACACAAACATTAACCAGCTATCAACAGAACTACGAAATTGCCACATCCCCTACTATGAGCAATATTCGAAGTATCTTGATAAGCGACGCCCCTGATCAGGGTCAGCGAATGATTACGCAGCAACAGCTTGCCCTTGACGCAGTGAGGCACTCGGCGTGGCCAGCCTATCAAGCATTCCTGCATAAAGTATTAAAGGATCTTGGAACGAATACGTTTTATCATACAGCGTATGCCGATTTCTATCAGGCCGATCTGGGCTTTCTTGAGCTAAAAAATCGCTGGCAACAGGTCGTAGACACAGCCACCACGATGGGTACAACGATAACGCAAGTTGGACCTTCGCTCACCAACCCTCTTCTCGCCTATGCAGCCATTGCGTTACTTTTTACGCTCTTAGTTATTATCGCCGCCGGCTTCCTGATTAATTTCACTATTATCCGTCCACTCAACCAATTAGTTACATTGACAAGACGCGTCGCCCGAGGAGAGACTAGTGCACGTGCCAACCTTGCCGGACGCGACGAAATCGCTCTTGTCGCCACTTCAATGAATGGTATGCTGGATGTTACGGGTCAACTTACGCAGGAGGCGCAGAATCGACACATGGATCTACAAGCACAGATAGGGAAGCTGATCCATGAGGTACATGGTATAGGTGAAGGTGATCTCCAGATACATGCGGAAGTTCAGCCAAACGAATTAGGCAGGCTCGCGGAATTTTTCAACCTGACGGCTAGACAACTGAATAATCTGGTGGTAAATATGAAGATGCTAGCCCGTGGTGTTCAAAATGCGACGCTGCAAACATTTGGATATATGGAACAACTGGTGGATAACGCTGATACTCAGATGCAGCATATTGTAGAGGCGAATGCAGAAACTGGGAATGTATCAACTTTGAGCAGGCAGGTCGCTGAACGCACACGAGTTCTGTCTGCTGTAGCCAACGAGGCTCGCTCTGTAGCGCAAAGGGGACGCGTGGCAGTGCAGCAGACGGTTGATGAGATGTCTCATATCAACGAGAATATACACGTAACAACCGAAAAGGTTGTGATGCTGGACGAACGTTCACGCGAAATCAACACTATTGTAGAGGTGGTGACTGCTATCGCGCAACAAACAAATCGGCTGGCACTCGATGCGTCCATTCAGGCGGCTCTTGCTGGTGATCAAGGCAAAGGCTTTGGAGCCGTTGCGGCCGATATCCGTCGCCTTGCCGAACGTTCAAAAGAACAAATGGTAAGAATTGGGCGAGTCGTGGACAGCGTCATTGAAGAGATCAACATGGCCAAGCGCTCAATTCAGGAGACCGAGCAAGAAGTTACATCGGGAACGACCCTGACAGTAGAGGTCGGAAATGCTCTTGAGTCGATCTTCTCCGTTGTTGAACGCCAGGCACGTGAGATAGAATCGACAAATCAGGCAGCACTACAACAACTCCATTCCTCTCAGCGGGTCGAGCAGATCATGAAACAGGTCGCGAACTCAACCAGGCAGGGAAGCAGCAGTACAAACCAGGCGATGCAGCAGATGAAAAATTTGGCGCAAATTGCCGGCCAGTTGCTGTCATCAGTAGAAGTCTTTCAGCTCAGGGATGATAGCACTCCACGCGCAATGATTTCCGAGAGCAGTCCTGCCACCATGCAAACAAATTGGGGATCAAATATTCCACCTCAATCAGATTCGCATGGAGCTTTAAATGGAAGCTACACACTCCCTCCTTACTAACCAGAAAGAGGAGGAGTATCTCCTCCTCTTTTCTATCCTCGGTCAGATGCATTTACCAGGCAGTTGTTCCACCATCGATCGCAAAGTCAGCCCCGGTTACCCATGAAGACTCATCGGATGCCAGATATAATGCACAGTAGGCAATATCGTCAGGCATTCCCACGCGCTTGATCATTAACTTGCGCTCCATCACCTCGTACCACGAGGGTGTATTAATGAATTCTTCCGTCTGAGCTGTCTTAATAAGTCCAGGTGAGATAGTATTGGCACGAATTTTGTGCTTGCCCCCCTCCATAGCGAGTTGCTTTGTCATGGCAATGACTCCACCTTTCGTTGCGGAGTGGGCCAGGCCAGGCAATACCTCATAGACAATCTTGCCGGAGACCGAGCCAGTATTAATAATGGAGCCTCCACCACGACTAATAAGGTATGGCCACGCCGCCTTGCACACATTGTAGACAAGATCGAGTTCGTTATGAACAGTATCGCTCCAAATCTTGTAGGTCATGTCCTCCATCCACGCGAACCAGGCCATTCCAGCGTTGTTGTATGCAATGTCCACTCCACCATAGGTACGTACGGCCAATTCAACTAATGCTTCGGCCTGCTCCGCGTTAGTGAGATCGCATGGCTGCATCGAGATCATCTCGCCACCGCTGTCCTTGATCGTTTTCACTGTCTCTTGCGCGGCCTCTACTTTGATATCACAGCCTACAACCTTGCATCCTTCGGCGGCAAAACGTATTGCCGCAGCCTTCCCTTGACCACCTGCTGTACCTGTAATAATTGCTACCTTGTTCTCCAATCGTCCGCTCATGTCTTCTCCTCCTTGAATAGACACTAAAATTATGGCCCTGGATACACCTATTGCACTACTGTTTCCAACTGTCTCAATCCTTCGATCTCTACAACATTCTCTTTAAAGGTTAAGTATAGGTTTCAATCTAGCTTTAAACAAGCGTATCGTTCGGGAATGCTGAACAGAACAAAAGGATAATGCTCCTCTTTACAGACTTTTTACAGCTTTCAGCCTCTTTTTTGACATCCATACGCTACTATAGATCTTGATAGACACCGGTCTACAAGAGAAATATGCGCCCAAGCACTTCTCATCAAGAATTAATACTGTGCTGATAGAATGAAAATACGCTCTAGTGCATCTTGCACTGATCGAGTATACAAAAATAGCAAGATTATGTGTATGAGCTCATATGTCTGAACATGAGCCCGATCCTGTAGAAAACTTCCATAGTAAAACTACAATTAAGAATATCTCGAAAGGGTCACTATACCGTGAGGAAGTTTATTGTTGCGATCCTCGTCGTGGGGAGCTTCATCCTCTATAGCCTTCTCTATAATCACTCAAATCCTGTTGCGCTTCCAAATAACTCTGCAAATTCAGAGAACTCATCAAGCTCCTCGCCGCGTCCTTCTCCGACCAGTGTTATACCAGCTGCACCTACAACTGGAGCAGCAAGTGCATCTGGGTCATCCTATAAGGATGGTTCATATACTGGAAGTGTCGCGGATGCGCAGTGGGGCAATATACAAGTAAAAGCGATCATTCAGAATGGCAAGATAAAGGACGTGCAGTTCTTACAAGCTCCTAATGATCGGAATCGCTCGATAAGAATTAATGATTCCGCCGATCCTCAACTTGCTAGCGAGGCGATTCAAGCACAAAGCGCTCAAGTTGATGTCGTAACTGGCGCAACTGATACGAGTGATGCATTTGTGCAGTCGCTCTCAGATGCCCTTTCACAGGCAAAAGCATAACAATGAAACAAACACGCTTGCTTATGGGTATGCCCATTACCATCGAAGTAGTGGACGCAAATAGTGTACAAGAGGAGATAGAGAAGGTTTTTGCCTATTTTTCCTCTGTGGATGATACTTTTAGTACCTATAAAGACACAAGTGAAATCTCAAGAATAAATCGGGGCGAACTTTCCGCAGCAGAGTATAGCGAAGAGATGAAAGCTATTCTGGCTTTAAGCGAGCAAACAAAAATAGATACACATGGGTACTTCGATATTCAACAGAATGGCATCTATGATCCTTCAGGAATTGTCAAAGGGTGGGCGATTCAAAACGCTGCGCATCTGTTGAAAGCTCAAGGGTTTTCCAATTTTTATATTGATGCAGGAGGAGATGTCCAGGTAGCTGGATACAAAGACGACGCTCTGTGGAGAGTGGGTATTCGCAATCCGTTCAATCGCAACGAACATGTGAAAGTTCTTGCGCTCACCGATCGAGGGATTGCTACATCTGGCACAGCTATTCGCGACCAGCACATCTACAATCCACATAACCGTGCTATGCCACTGCAAGATGTCGTCAGCATAACGGTCATTGGCCCAAATATCTACGAGGCTGACCGCTTTGCGACGGCTGCCTTTGCGATGGGGAAGAAGGGCATACAATTTATTGAAAAGTTGGCAGGCTTTGAAGGATATATGATCGACGCTCAGGCGAGAGCGACGTTTACCAGTGGATTCGAAAGGTACGTACTTCAATCATGATAGCAAAAATAGATTATATAGTAGATCGCACGACGATGTATCGGCTAGTGCTCTATGTACTCTTTGGATTGATTGGCATAGCAGCTATCCTGGCGTACTTTAAGCTGCTTGCCTTTTCTCCTCTGGCGCTGCTGGCATCAACCGCATTCCTGGTGCTCATGTGCTGGGCGATGAATACGATCTTTGGCTATGTCTTTGAGATACCAACCAACATTGAATCCGCCACCATTACCGCCCTCATTCTGGCGCTTATCCTAGATCCTGCACAATCGGTGGGCGCTTATCAGTTTCTTGGTTGGGCGGCAATACTAGCAATAGCCTCAAAATATGTCCTCGCCCTCAACAAAAAACATCTCTTTAATCCCGCTGCAATTGCGGTTGTCATCACCTCGTTTGCTCTTAAAGAGTCGGCGAGCTGGTGGATAGGCACGGCAGGTATGCTGCCATTTGTGCTGGTTGGAGGACTGCTGATTGTCCGCAAGTTGCGCATGGAAGATATGCTATGGTTCTTTTGCGCTACCGCGCTCGTTCTTGCTTGTATTCTTACTGTTGCGCAAGGAAAAGCTCTCACAACAGAGCTGTATCAATTGCTCATCCAGTCTCCACTGTTTTTCTTTGCCTTCATTATGCTCACCGAACCGCTCACAGCCCCGCCCACAAAAAACTTGAGGAGAATATACGCTGTCCTCGTAGGAACCTTGTTTCTACCCCAGATTCATATCGGCCAGGTCTATACGACGCCAGAACTGGCCCTGGTTATTGGCAATGTTTTCTCCTACCTGGTGAGTCCAAAATTGAAAGTGTTGCTCAAGCTGAGCAAGAAAATCAAAATGGCACCGGGCATCGTTGATTTTGTTTTCAAGCCCTCGCAACAACTGGCATTCGCACCCGGACAATACATGGAATTTACGCTCGCACATCCTCATTCCGATGTCAGGGGCAACCGCAGATACTTTACACTTGCCTCCTCGCCAACTGAACACGACCTTCACCTGGGAGTGCGTTTCTACGAGCAGGGCAGTAGCTTCAAGGATGCTATGTATCGGATGGATGGCAGAACAAAAATTGTTGGAGCCCAGATTGCCGGCGACTTTACACTTCCCAAAGACCCTACACAAAAACTTGTCTTTATCGCTGGTGGCATAGGCATCACGCCATTTAGAAGCATGTTGAAGTATCTTCTGGACTCACAGCAGGGCCGCGACATCATCCTTTTCTACGTCAATAAAACAGTAGACGAGATCGTGTATAAAGATGTTTTAAGTGCAGCACAAGCAAGGCTTGGTCTCCGAACGTTCTACACTCTGACTGATACGACCGCAATTCCACGAAACTGGCCAGGACTTGTGGGCAGAATAAGCGAGCAAACAATTCTAGCCACTGTGCCAGATTATCAAGAGCGCACCTACTACCTATCGGGACCGCCGGAAATGGTCAGGTCATACGAACAGGTACTGAAAAATATGCATGTAAGAAACGATCAGATAAAAAAAGACTTTTTCCCCGGGCTGGTATAGGTTTTTCAGATTCAGAGGACACACATAAAAGCACCGACTCCGGCTTTGCCAGACGCGTGAGCACAGGTCCCTTCGGTGGGGCGGCGTGAGACAGTGCTGCTGATAGCAATGAGATTCCCTCGTTTCCGTTCGACCATAAGTGGTGCTACAACCTTTGCTGGAAAGAAGACGCCAGCAAGCTCTCCCAGGACCGGGTCCTGCACATTATCCCAAGTGTACTGCAAAAATGGGCCAAAGGTAAAGTTGTGCGCGGCTGTAGTATTCATTTATGAGAAATGTTTCATACCAAAAAACCTGCACTTTAGAGTATAGTGATTATATTCTAGCAAATTCTTGAGTGAAGCAGGACCTATCTCCATCTTTTCTAAGACTATCTTCTCTGATTTCAGGCAACTTGAAAAAAGAAGTTTGCTAGCAGGTGGCAATAAGTAGGGAGTATATGTAACACAAGAGTTATGCCGATTGAATATAGAGAGGAGGGAGAGATGAAATTATTGCTGATCGATCGCGATCGCGATCTTGTGGAGATGCTCAGTGGCTGGTTGAAGACGCGAGGTTATACAGTTCACCGGGCGTATACTGTCGAGCAGGCCGAGGCGCTATGGAGAGAGAAGGAACCAGACCTGGTGCTGGTTGACACGGAGTATCCCGATGTTGATATGCTCAAGCTCTGTCAGAAGCTGCGCGTAGAGCATGATGCGTTTGTAATGGTGATGACGGCTAGCAAGGATGTACAGGATGAGATAGACAGTCTGGAGTCGGGAGCAGATGATTACTTGCGCAAGCCGTTCTTTCCAGCGCAATTGCTCGCCCGCTTGCGAGCACTTAGTCGCCGGACGCGCTCAACGCTTCACCTTAACCCTTCCTCTCGCATAACGATTGGATCAATTTGTATCGATCTGTTACAACGGCAGGTTACCGTTAACGACCATGTTATCCGTCTAACATCTACTGAGAGCAAACTGCTGCATCTGCTGGCAGTGAATGCAAACGATGTGTGCACCGCCGACCAGATCGTTACAGCTGTGTGGGGCTATGATGAGAATGGCGGTACAGAGCTGATTAAAACGCATATTCGTCATTTGCGTCAGAAGATTGAGAACGACCCAAGTCAACCAAGTTATATTCGTACTGTTCCGGGTGTGGGCTATACATTCGTTCGCCCAAAATTTGAAGAGCAAGGAAGCGCCATACACTCACTGCACAAGGCAGTATCCTAAAGTTTTCAGGATACTGCCCTTTTTAGAACACCGTACTAATTTACTATCATCTGGTGATGATACACTCTACCATTTACAAGCATAAGCTGTACTGTGTTTAATAGAGGGTTGGATCGAGCCTCGACGACGATTATGTCGGCGGCTAGCCCTGGTGAGATACTTCCAGTCTCTTGCTCCAATCCTACCACGCTGGCGGCATTTGTGGCAATCAAGCGTACAGCTTCGACCAGGCTCAATACTCTCTGTTCGACGAGCATAAAGACGGCGTGCAGCAGGGTTGAGGGCGCGTAATCAGCTACTAAGACGTCGGCCAGGCGAGCCTCAATCAGCTCCAAAGCACTCACATTATTGGTATGTGAGCCTCCTCTGACAATATTAGGAGCACCCACGATGACGGGCAAGCCCAGATCTTTAGCACGCTGTGCCGCCTCGCGATTGACCGGAAACTCACTCACACGCACACCCAGCTCATAGAGAGTATCGACGGTGGCGGCGCTATCGTCGTCATGACTGGCAATGATGACCGCTGGCGAGCGTTTCACTAGCTGAGCAGCCTGCTCCAACTGCTCGACCCTGGCATGTTCTGTCTGGACCTTAAGATCCCAGAGACGCTGTTCGAACTGTTTGCGAGCATACTGACCCTGTCCCGGCGAATGATCGTTGAGCGATACATAGTAGCTCGAAGCGGCGGCCAGAGGATCGTTGATCGCTTTGATGATACTGTTGAATGAGCCTGCACTGCGCAGGTCGCAGCGATAGAGAATGCGGTGATGCAACTGAGCAAAATCGGCCTGGTTAAATGTCAGTAGATCGGATGCCATCTGCTCCGCCTGGGCGATTGTCCGTTCCCGCAGAAAGAGGCCCTCGTCGAAAGAGACGGCGTGATAGATGGTGGTGATGCCGGATGCGGAGAGAGCCCATTCCATGTGATGAAAGACGAGCGCAGCAGGTAGGAAGACACCCTGGCGCGGCTGCAACGCCCGCTCATATCCGTCATCGTGCAGGTTGATAACGCCGGGCAGAATAAAGTTTCCTCTCATATCCCAGGTGAGCGGGTCAGTTGGATAGGTCCGCTCAACCACCTCGACGATTCTTCCTGCCTCAACCACCACCGTTCCTGGCTCTATCAGACGCTGCGGAGTAACGACACGACCATTCGTCAGGAGTAGTCTCTCCATGCTTCTCCATTTCCTTCTTGATAAGCAGCAACTTTTACGATCCACTCTTAAGATGCGGCGAAATCAGACATTGTGATTACATTGTCGGCCAGGCGTTCGAAGAGGGCTGGGTCATGAAAGACGCCGAGCATCGTAGCACCTTCGGCCATAGCCTCTTTTAACAGCTCAACCACCACAGCCTGATTTTTACTATCCAGGGCGGATGTCGGCTCATCCAGTAGCAAGAAGCGCGGCCGCCGTATGAGCGCCTGGGCAATGTTGATGCGCTGCTGCTCGCCACCACTGAAGAAGACCGGATAGCCATCCCACAGTTCGCGTCCCAGGCCCAGACGCAGCATCAATGCCTGAGCCTGCTCTCTAGCTTTCTTCAGGTCCACACCAGCACTCATAAGAGGACGCGCGACGATATCCAGCGCACTTGTGCGAGGCTGAGGGCGCAGAAATTGAGAGACGAAGCCAATCTCGTATTTGCGTAACCGCGCTATCTGGCGAGCCGGAATGCTACGCAATTCTAAAGCTGAACCCTTTGCGGGCTGATAGAAAATCTGGCCACCGCTGGGAATATATGTTCCATAGATACACTTCAGAATCGAGCTCTTACCACTACCACTGGGACCGGCCAGCCCAACAAATGTCCCCCGCTGCACCTCGAATGACACATCTTCAAAGGCTCGCACCTGCTTGTCATTTAGAATGTGTTGTGTAAAGCGTTTGCCTAGATTGACGACTTTGAGTTGGAATGTCTCCATTTTCGCATCCTTCTCATACTTACATGCATTCAGAAACGCAACGCTAAAAATCAGTAGTTTATTGAGCTGACCAGCAGTTGCGTGTACGCATGCTGAGGATCTTCCATAATCTGATCGGTCAGGCCACTCTCGACCACGCGTCCATTTTTCATAACCAGCGTCCGTTCGCTGAGCAGGCGAATGACCCCCAGATCGTGCGAAACGACAACGATGGCCACACCGCTCTCGCGCTGAACCTCTTTGACCAGGTCGATCACGCCTGCCTGTACAGACACGTCCAGGCCAGTCGTCATCTCATCTAGTAGCAACAAGACGGGCTGGTTCGCAAGAGCTTTAGCAATCTGTACGCGCTGCTGCATGCCACCACTGAAGAAAGCGGGAAAGTCGTCCATGCGCTTCAGTGGAACCTCCATGCGCTCTAGCAAACCCTCTGCGCGCTCGCGGATCGTACTCATTGTCCGCCAGTCCGCAGCCAACAAACGCTCGGCGATATTTCCGCCAGCGGTAATGTGTAGTCGCAGACCCTGAGCTGGATTCTGGCGCACCATGCCCATCAAAAAGTCTTGCAGATAGCGCGTCTCCTGATCATTGGTGGCGAACATATCGCGCTGACCATCTTGAAACGCTTTCATGTGCGCCTGACCTTCGCTTGGCTCTACGTCATGATAGAGACAGCGCAGAACAGTCGTTTTGCCACTTCCGCTCTCACCGACAATACCCAGCACTTCGCCCGGATAGACCTCAAAATTGACATCGGCGCAGGCAACCAGCGAACCACACTTCGCACAGGTATTGGTCCCCCGCTCCGGTCCCGTCAAGACACGGCAATAGGGGCAGCCATGACCATAGCGTTTGAACAAATCTTTGACGACCAGGAGAGGCCGATCCATCCCGGTCTCCTCAGCCGTATCGTTTGCACTTGTGACCAGTTCCATCGATGTTACACTCCTGTATTTCCGGCAGCTTGTTGGTTGGCTACTCGCTCATCGCAGTAGGCTGTATCTGAACACAAGAAGATTTTCTGCCCGTTGTCGGCTACGATCTCGTCTAGATACGAGGAATCGCTTCCGCAGCGCATGCAATGCACGCCATGAAAATTTTCGATGGCAAAGGGATAGTCCTCGAAGGCCAGGGGCACAACGGAGGTGTACGGCGGCACCGCGTACAGCCGCTTCTCACGGCCAGCACCGAACAATGAGAGATGATCGCTGTTATTGAGCTTTTCGATGTCCCAACGTGGAATGGGGCTGGGAGCCATGATGTAGCGGCCGCCGACGAGGACTGGATAATTGCTTGAACGGGCAATCTGGCCGTGCTGCACGATCTCTTCGTAGAGGGCAACCCACATACGGCTGTAGTTCTTGCTGGCATGCATTAAACGCGTCTGGCTCTCCTGGCGCTCAACCAAGCGCAGCGGCTCCGGTAGGGGAACCTGGAAGACCAGCGTCTGATCTGCGCGCAGCCTCTCTTCAGGAATACGGTGCCGGGTCTGAATAATCGTCGCATCTGCCGTTTTCAGTGTCGTAGTCACATCTGGCGTGGTGCGCTCGATCAGCCGGCGGATATTCACGGCATTCACGCTGGCATCTGTGCCCTGGTCGATCACTTTTACGCGATCGCCCGTACCGAGCAGGGCTAGCGTGATCTGTAGTCCGCCCGTGCCCCAGCCGCGACCGATGGGCATCTCACGCGATCCAAACGGGACCTGGTAGCCGGGCAGGGCGACGGCCTTCAACAGCTTGCGGCGGATCTCTTTTTTGCTCCCCTCGTCTAGAAAGGCATAATTATAGCCTGTCTGCGCATGAACAAGATCTTTGAGTGCCATTATTTCTTCATTTCCTTTTCGTAGGCCAGGCGGCGCTCTTCACGTGCACGGTCAAGATTCGACTGGAAGGTGACGTAGTGCGGCAGCTTCAAGTGCTCTACAAAGCCACTCGACTCCACACTATCAATGTGATAGAGGACGAACTCAGCATCACCAGTAGGCGCATCGCCGCCGATCATCAGAGCACGGTCCAGAATTGCCATCGCGATCGCCTTGCGCTCATTCTGTCCAAAGACCAGACCATAGCCCAGCTCGAACAGCGGCTTCTTCTCGTCTTTCATCTGCTCTTCTTCAATCGGGACATCTCCATCCCCTCCTCCGACAAAGCCATAGGCATGGTTGATCTCTTCCACTTCGGTCACGCGCAGTTGCCCGATGGTTACCGGCTTGCCTGTGAGTGGGTGAGTAATCTGGACTGGCACGTTGCCATAACGCAGTTCGGAGATTGTAGGGTGGACAGCACCATAGCCGCGCAGAGAGCTGTAGCCAAAGGCGACCATCGCCCCCGACTCGCCGCGTGACAGTATCTGGAGTCTGGCTGAGCGCGCTGCTGGAAAGTGCAGCGACTGACGGGTGATGTCAAAGGGTTCATCAGATTGTGGCTCCAGCGGTCCCACCAGCCCCTCTTCCCGCAACACGTCAGAGACTCTGGAAAACTGAGGAAGAGCAGGCTTGCTGTTCTGTTCAGCTTCCGACTCCTGCACTCGCTGCGTCTCATCCACTTGAAGATCAAGTGAACCATCATCTAGCAAACGCTGTGTATAATCGCGTGTTCGCCCTAGAAGTTGCCCGCCCGGAATATTTTTAAACGCGCTGGAAATGCGGCGCAGCACCAGCATGTTCTCAGTCTCGATGGGCTGCGAATAGCCAGCGCGCTCCAGCGTTGATTTGTATGCACGCAAGAGGAAAACGGCCTCAGTGATATCACCCTCCGCCTGCTTAAAGGCCAGCGCGGCGAGCCTCTCGTTATAGAGACCGGCCTCGCCCATAATTTGATCCACGACCAGGCGCTGCTGCTCTATAATCTGCTCCAGTTGGAGCGGCTGACTCTCTCCATTCGAGCTATGAATCAACTTCTCAGCGGCCAGAATAGCGTCCAGGCCGCCTTTGACTGCAACATATCCCATTCTCTTCTCCTCGCTTCTTCGGCTTCTCGGTGACGTTATCCTTCCAGTATTGTGATCTGAGTACTTCTGGGCAAACCAGCAACGCGGCCCGACGGAGTAATCCAGAGAACATCGATACCCAGCGGATAGCTTGCATTGACCGTGCTCAGGGCATTAAAAAAGGTGGCATTTGTATCTGCCACCCATACCGTCTGTTTCTCCGCAACACCCGGACCCTCTAAGGCCAGGAGCGTCCCGTTGTGCTGGTCCGGCGCTCTAGAGGCCAGATCAGAAACCAGGCAGATAAGCGTTGTAGACGTATCGGGATAGAGCAGATTACCAAGATTGAGCTGAGATACGAGCGAGGCGTCGGGAGCCTGCAATGAAATCACATAATTCGCATGCTCACGGCCAACCATAGTACTGGCGGTCAGGTCAGTAATCTGGATACTGAGGTCGCGCACGGCATCCTCTTGACCAAGCAGGCAAAAAGTTACCTCGTGATCCAGTAGAGTTGCTAATACCGCGCCAAGTGACTGGAACTGGTTAAAAGCTGAAGAACGAGTTCGGGCACTACCAAAGACAAAACCTACGCGAGGAAGTTCATAGAGCTGGCCGGGGCGAGAGAGTGCCTCCAGCAAAACGCGGAAGATCTTTTGAGTATCGCGTACAGCATCGAAACGTGCGGCAGCAAGTGGCATAAAACTCAAGCCTCCATTTCATCAAAGGCGACGACCGTCGGAGCAACCCGAGACCACTCAGCAGCAACCTGCTCTTGCTGATAACGCTGCATCGTCGTCAGAGTTTCTAGAATAGCAGGACGGTCAGGATGCCCGGCCTCAAGCGCAGCATCACAGATCGCTCCTGCCAGCGCATGCATCTGGTCATCACCCAGGATAAGCATATAGCCGGTCTGTCCATAGAAGCGCACCTCAGCCTCAGTGACCAGCACCTCGCCAAAATTAAATATTTCACCACGTGCAGTATCACGCGCGCGCACCATCAACACCGCCGCCTTTGGCTCCTTCATGATCTCTAGCTGGCCCTCACCCTCCTCACTGCCTTCCTGCTCCAACAACCTATCTACCAGCGCCACCAGAGGCTCACGCGGCCCCTGTGCCATAATCTCAAACCATTCTTCTCGTTCCATACAAATCCCCTACAGACTGACGAATGTCAGCAACCTGGATGATGTACTTACAAGCAGACCATTGCGTAAACGTTTACGCAATTCAATTATACCATCGACAAAAGAGGCTTGTCAAGCTAGATACAACTTAAAAAGAGAAGCTATAAATTGTTAATCAGACAATTTATAGCTTCTCAGAGAGTGCCGGAACCCCGTCACGATGGGCATCTCTCCGCGCTCTCGCATGCACACGCCTTCGGCGTGCCTCCTTCTTTTTCATTCATTTGCTTTTTCTGCATACTTCGGGCTTCGCCCGAAGTATGCAGAAAAAGCAAATGAATGAAAAAGAAGTGTATCGAGCAGCAAAGCTACGTGAACTCATCAACAAAGAACGTGGTGGTGACGGGGTTCCGACACTCTTTCAGAGTCTGTCGGAACCTCCATCGCCTTCGCTTTCCTCTCTTTCCAACCCATGTGCACGCCGAAGGCGTGCCCTTATTCTTAGATCTGATTTTACGTTTTTTTCATTTTGCATACTTTTTTGTGCATTGCACAAAAAAGTATGCAAAATGAAAAAAACGTAAAATCAGATCTAAGAACTATTTCAGGCAGCTTTGCTGCCTGAAGCGATTATCGTCTATAATCGTTTACTTTTTCTACGCATTTCGGGCAGAGTCTGAAATGCGTAGAAAAAGTAAACATTATGAAAAGAATCAGGCATGAGCTTCTCTTTCCAGAAGCGTTCGCTTGCGTTCGACGCCCCAGCGATAGCCTGACAAGGAGCCGTCGTGTTTCACTACACGATGACAAGGAATCGCCACGGCCAGAGTGTTCGCAGCGCACGCTTGAGCCACCGCCCTGACGGCTTTTGGTGCACCAATGCGCTGAGCAATTTCAGAATAACTCACAGTTTCTCCAGCGGGAATCTGTCGCAAAGCTTGCCAGACGCGGTGCTGGAAGGCTGTGCCCCGAATATCAAGTGGCAGGTCGAGTCCGACCGCCGGTGCTTCGACAAAGCCCACAACCTTTGCCACCAGTTGCTCAAACTCGTCATCTCCGCCAATCAAGTTGGCATGTGGAAATGTGTCTTGCAAATTCCGTGCCAGGACATCGGGATCGTCACCCAGCAGAATAGCGCAGACGCCCCGCTCACTTCTGGCTATAAGAATAGATCCGAGGGAGCACTCGCCGATAGCAAAGTGGATATCTGTGCGAGCGCCACCAGCACGGAAGTGCGAGGGGGTCATCCCTAAGACTTCGTTTGTCGCTTCATAAAAGCGTCCATTTGAGTTGTATCCCGCATCATACATAGCCTCCGTGACGGTCTCACTTGTGACCAGATGCTCGCGAACCCTCTGCGTGCGCTTCGCCACCACATAGTCGTGTGGCGTCAGCCCCGTGACGACTTTAAAGATGCGATGGAAGTGATAGCGGCTTACCCCCACGTGATTTGCCAATGTTTCCAGATCTGGCGCTTCCTCCGATTCCGCGATGAGCCGGCAAGCTTCGGCGACGATCGCAGCGTGCTGTTCTGCGAGTGCAGGCTGATTCGGCTGGCAGCGCTTGCAAGGACGAAATCCCGCTCTTTCGGCATCCTCGCAGGTTGTATGAAACTGTACATGCTCCGGTCTTGCCAGGCGTGCCGCGCAGGAAGGGCGGCAATACACTCCAGTCGTCTTAACCGAATAGTAAAATGTGCCATCTGCTTTCACGTCGCGGCCCACAACCAATGCCCAACGCGGATCTTTTTCTGTTACTGAAGCACTCTGAACATCCTTCATCACCATATGCATAGCTTTCTCCTCTCAACTCAATGCTTCCTCGTATGGTCACATTGTAGCATCGACCCATGCCTGCTACACTCCGCTTCTTGCTTTCAAATTCGCCTATATTATGTACCTCAAAAAATAGTGAATTACACCGCAAGAAACGGATAGTTCTTTCATCTTCCCTACTTTATACTCTGGATGTCCACAGGAGTTGTGTGACGGCATATCAATGAAAACAGAGAAGCTGGAATAAAAACGCATTTCCTTCCAGCACAAGTATTTCATTCTATAGGGAGCATATTATATGGTGTTCTTTTCTCGTCTATCAAAGCAAGATAGCACTCTACCAACGATCAATTCTTTTATTAGTCGCAGAACGCTCTTCAAGCACCTTGGTGTAGCAGCGACTGCCACAGCCCTCGGCTCAGGTCTCCAGGCACTTTCTCCTCTAAATGTACACGCGAATGAGGGTCCTGCGGTAAAAACATCTGGGAAAAATGTTGTGCTGGTACACGGAGCGTTTGCAGATGCATCGAGTTGGAATGATGTTACTGTACTATTACAGCAAGCAGGTTATCAAGTTATCGCCGTAGAGCTTCCTCTTGCCTCCCTTGCCGATGATATCGATGTGACGCGTCAAGCTCTTGCTTCCCTTTCAGGTCCTACTGTTCTGGTTGGGCACTCCTACGGTGGAGCAGTGATTACAGGGGCAGGAGCCTCTGCCTCTAACGTGATTAGCCTCGTGTATATCGCGGCCTTCGCACCAGCCGAGGGTGAGACAATAGCTGATCTCAACGGACGGTATCCAGCAGCATTTGGAGCAAAGTATATTGTCCCTTCTTATCGGAAAGACTTTGTATGGATTGACCCTCCGTTTTTCCCCGAAGTATTTGTGGAGGATATTGATGTAAGGCAAGCACGAGCCCTTGCAGCTAGTCAGAAACCAATAGCAGGAGCAAATTTTGCTGAAAAGGCTGGACCAGCAGCATGGCAACATCTACCCTCATGGTATCTAGTCTCACAGCAAGACAAGGCTATCAACCCCGATCTAGAACGGTGGATGGCGAAACGTATCAATGCAACGACGCGAGAAATTCAATCAAGTCATGCCTCGCTGATCTCACATCCGCGTGCTGTTGCGGAGACGATCCTCGCGGCTACTAAGGAGAGTGCTAAGCATTAAAATCATGTACAGTGAGGTGAATTCCTTTCACCTCACTGTACTCTGGAAAATCTCACATATCTGCCGTCTTGATCATACATAGGGGGGCTAATAGTAGAACACCCTCATGCGTTATACATAGTAACTTCATGATGTAATAAGGAAAAACACTAAGATTTGTGAAGGACACTACGTAGATAGACCTGATATAATGCTTTGCATGGAACAGATAAGAAGCGAAAAGGAAAGTGATCAGCAGCGTTTAGTGCTGGCCATCAACCCGGTAACGCGGCACGATTTTGCGCAGCCGGAGGTGGATGTTGATGCTCTGAAGAGGTATTTGAGCTCAGCATTGGGCGTAGAGGTCGCGGTGGAGCTGCGCGAAAACTATGAAGAGACGCTGGCGGGGATGGAGCGGAGAGAGATCGATGTAGCCCGCCTGGGACCATACGCTTTTGTGCTGGCTCAGGCTCGTTTTGGTGCACGTGCCCTGGCTAATACGATTGATATCGTTTCGTCGAGCGACTCGCCAACCGTTCCCTATCGCAGCGTGATCGTCACGCGAGCCGATAGTGATATCAAGAGTCTGGTCGATGTAAAAGGGCAAGCATTCGGCTTTGTCGATCGCAACTCGACCACGGGCTATCTAGTTGCGACATTTCTGCTGCAACAGGCTGGCATTGATCCAGGCCACGATATTCAGCCGGTCTTTCTGCTTAGCCATAGTGCCGTTATTGAGGCTGTTGAGCGCGGAGAGGTGGCGGCGGGCGCGGTAATGCAGAGCCAGTACGTTCACTACAGCGAGCAAAAAGAGAAGCCTGCGTTGGCATTGTTGAGCTCTTCTGCATTGCTCTCCCGAGGGCCGATTGCTATCCGTCCCAATCTGCCAACGCAATTAGAACGCAAGTTGCTCTCAGCCCTGCTCCAGATCCACCAGGCGGCACCAGATGCCGCCCGGCTCCTGCTTGCTCCTACCCAACGCTTCACGCCCGCCTCGCAGCGTGAGATGACGCTGAAGACCATAGCGGAACTGGTGGGCGTAAGCTACGCCACCGTGTCGCGCGCGATCAATGGACATGGCCGTATCGCACCCGCAACGATGGCGCGCATCCTTAAACTGGTCGAGGAGCTGGGCTATCGCCCCAACGCCAGCGCACGCGATCTACATAGATCGCGTGGAGACCTCGTAGGACTCGTCATCCCAGACTTAAGTTATCCTGGTTTGAATGGCATTGTGAACGGCATACAGGCCAGTCTAGATCAGGCACAGATGCAACTAGTCATCTGTCCAGTCCAAAATATGTCTTCTGACAGCGGGGCTGAGCGACAGAAGGCATACTTTGACCTTCTCTACAACAATCGGGTCGAGGGTCTCCTGCTCACTCAATGGAGCGCCATCCAGCCCGAAACGCTTGAACTGGCACAGAGCGGACGCCCTACCACGATCTTGGAGCAGGAGCTGCTGGCGCAGGGCTTGCGTGCTACCATTGACTGGCTTGAGCAACAAGGATGTAAACATCTATTTCTGGTTGCCAGCACCGATAGCATCCTCGAACCTTCTCTTACACGCAGCATGTTCAAGCAGCTTACAGGTCCGAAGGGCGTAAGCGTTGACTCCTCTGACGACTTGATTTCCGCATTAAGTCAATTAGAGACGAAGAGTAGAAACTTGGCTGGCATTCTCTGCACCAGCGACCAGAGAGCACTGGAAATACAGGGGTGTCTTGCGAAAAAAGATTTGCACCCAATCATCATAAGTATGGGAAATAGCGCACTCGCTCGTTGGGCTAACATTCCAGCTCTGGCCTTCGATGAATTTCAACTAGGACAGCTTGCCGCTCAACGCTTGCTTAAAAAGCTTAGTATTGATGGACCAGAAACAAAGCAGGTCTTGCGTACCTGGATAGAGACTGGTAGAGACATGCGTAGAAGCTAGCTTCTGCGCATGTCTGCCTATAGTAGAAACAGTCACCTGGGCTTCTTCTGCACTCTGTTTACAATTGAGCGCAACAACAGTGTGCGCAGGTCAGGCCAGATCTGTTCTGCCGCCGCCTCTTCCTGCGTCAGCGGTACATGGACTGGGGAGCCCCAGCGGTCTCGTACAAACAACTCGGTCAGATGCGAGAGCATAGGCGCTTTCTGAGGGAAATGCTGGCTCAGGACGCTACTATACTCATAGGGCGTCTGCCACTTCTTAGGGCCGACTCCCGCCCAGCTCGCAATACGGCAAGCACGCCAGAAGAGTCCTGAAACGACCGTACTATTAGCGTATTGATTGCGCCACCAGCGAATAAAGACGGCAACCAGGAGAAAGATCAAGGCTCCGAATAGAAGCACAAGCGATAGGGGCAGTAGAAGAGCACTATAGTCGGTAGCGGTCTGCGCGGAACCAAGAGGATGAGACTGGCGAGCAGGTTGAGCCGCCTTCGTCGCCACTGGCTTCTGGGCAGACTTTTTCGCAGCCGCAGTAGCCACCGCAGCTGGTTTTGGCGTTGGCTGCGAAACAACCGAAGGCGGCGTGACCTGCGCGGCCTTATTCGTAAGAGCGAAGCCCGGTGTTGGATCGAAATTGATCCAGCCATAATTGGGGAGGTATGCCTGAACCCAACTGTGAGCATCACTTCCCGCCACAGACCAGACCTTGCGATCCAGCATAAAATGGCCGGAACTAAAGCCGATGACAACTCGCGTAGGTATGTGGAGCATGCGGGCCATTACCGCCATTGCACTGGCATAATGAGTACAATAGCCGATCTGAGAGTTCAACAGCCAATCAACCACGTTTTGATTTGCAGGGATCGGCGGATTATCCACCGAGTATTTGAAATGATTCTGGTCGCTTAAATGACCCTCAAGCCTCTGGAGTGCCTCGTAAGCATTCTTAGACCCACCAGTCCAATCCTGCAATGTCTTCTGTACACGAGGCGACATATTGCGCGGAATCTGCAGATAGGGCGAGGTCGGAGCAGAATACGCTCCATTCGGACTCTGCATCCAGAATTCCTGACTTTGGGATGGAAGAGGAACGTTTGACAGGCTCTGAGCATCCGAAATTGGAAGAGTAGAGACTACTGTATAAGAACCATTTTTGGCAAATGGCTTGATAGTTGTCCAGGCAGTGGTAGAAGTTGTGTTATTGATATCGTGATAGGTAATAGTATCAACATTAAATCTTTCGGGCTGAGCCGGGCCAAAGACATAATTTTTGTTGCCATTCAGCGGCTGTGTCAGCGTCACATCTGTTGTCACCTCGCGATTGTCGCGTAAAGCAACATCAGGAGGAAGTTGTTCATTTACACCATACGTCTGCCCACTATCAGGAGTCACCGACGATGTCCAGGTATGGCCATCGAAGCGATTATAGGTAAAGCCCTCAAGATAGTGCGACTGCTCATCGGAGCTATGATAGTATAAAACCTCACCAGCCATCAGATGCACACTACCAGTCACCGTAAGCTGATCGGAGAAGAAGTTTGTTGGAGGTTGATACGGAGATGTAAGCGATCCAATATCTTGCCACGATAGTCGCCCATTCACAATATTTGACCAGCTATTATCCAGGCGATCCCAAAAAGCCTTGCCGCTATCGGGCTGTGGCTGCGAAGGGAGGAGCCAGCTCGCTAACAACACAAGCAGCGTAATACCGCAAGCTACCTGCATACAACGGCGTTTAATTGTCCGCAACCAGGTACTATCAGTATACAAGCCCTCGCTCGTCCACTGAAAGATCTGCGAAGCCAGATGCAGACGCGCAATCAACAGGACCAGGGCACCAAGCATAATAATAACAAGATAGCTGAAATCGCGCGTCACATAATTCAGATTTACCAGCATTATAGAGCAATAGACGAGAGCCACAAGCCACGGAAGGCGGGCGCGATACACCAGCCAGCTTCCAAAATAGCCTAGAAAGAAGCAGAGGAACGTCAGATAGAAGAAGAATACCAGCTCGCTGGTGGCAAGACCCTCATTTGAGATATGTCCTGTAAAGGCAAGCCGCAGGCCATTAATAAGCACGCGCCACGGCACATGAAAGGCCAGTGCACTCGTCAACCAGATGGCCAGGAAGAAACCAAAGAGACACGCGGTCAGATGCAGGAGTGCTTGTGGAATATGAGGAAACTTGGCAATGCCAAAACCGACGAGCAGGCCAACAGCAGGTGTCCAGAGCAGAAAAGAGCTATGATGAACCCAATTGGCCGCAATGATTGCATATACCACGCTATAGAGCGCAATGCCCAGAAGAACAAGCGCAAACCAGCCCTCAGTGGGCGTGGGAAGAGAAGCAGATGATGACGCTTTTGACTGCACAGGTGTAGGACGGAACGGGACACCTGGCATAAAAGGATCTAAATTTGAAGTACTCCTGGCAGGGGTTACACCTTGTTGCATTTGTAAGCCCGACACACGTTTATCATCGATGAGACTTGACCGCATCAAACACTCCTCATAGAACAACGAAAAACCACCCGACGCTCCAACACCTTGCAATATATAAGTATACAATGAATACGTAGTAAAGAACGCAAATTACCTTCTCCCTGGGACCAAATATTCATATTTATGGCTGAAACATTTCTAGTGCTCGCAATTCTAGCGCCTCGCTATGAATAAACGCGAAAATTGGAAGTAGCTGCACCTTCATAAGAACAGACGCACTACACTTTCTTTTTGCCAAAGAAAGCAAGCAATAAGCTAGGAGAGATCAGAAGACAAATAGCACCAAAGATGAAAGACGTTGCGAGATTCACATTTGTCTGTAGCCATCCGGCAATAGTTGGCCCAATACTAAAACCGACACTCCACGTGACCGAATAGAGGCCAGCCAGAGTAGCGCGTAGTTTGGGTGGCACCTGCTCCATTTCAAACGCCGCATAGACAGGATCAATCAGCGTCCGTAAAAACGAACGTGTATACTCGCCTGCAATCGCGACAGGCAACGTCGGCGACAAACCAATCAGTACCATCAACGGAGCGCTGATATATTGTACGGTTGTTACGATGCGCAATTTACTCCAACGGCGCACAAAAAGGGGAGCCGTCAGCGACAGCACGCCTCCTAAGAGACCGGAAATTGTAAAAATTATGCCTAGTGTCCCTGGCATCAACTGGAAGCGCAGCACGAAATAGACCTGAATCAAGGCCACCACTGCGCCCTCGCCCATATTAAAGATCAGATCGGGAAGCAGCAACTTTGTAAACAGAAGAAGAGGAGTCTTCTCCTTTCCTGCTGGCTGCAAGCTCTCTTGTTGCGTCGTCTTCGCCTCTGCCACTACTTCCGCAACCTCCGGAATCGTTACAGCCTCTACCTGCTGCAACTCCTGTGCTTTCGCTGGTTGTTTGGCTGATCGAGCGGGCTCACGCAAGAACCAGAGTGGAAGCCCAAATACAAACGTAAAGAGCGCGGCGGCAAACACTCCCCAGCGCAGCGGTAGGGTGCTGCTAGCCGAGACATGCAGAAGGGCGGCCACATACTCAGGAATCGCTCCACCTAAAAGATTGCCCAGTGCTCCCACGCCCAGCAGGAGAAAGCTATTGAGTGCGAGCACGCCCACGCGCTGCTTCTCATTCGTACTCTCCGTCAACAAGGGGAGATTCGTCACCCAATAGGCAGTCGATACAAGCCCTTGAAGAAAGCTCACCGCAAGCAGAATTGGAGCCGACGTGGCCAGGGCAACCAGGGCCAGGATCAACGGCGTGAAGAACGCTGTGAGTAGCAAAACAGGCCTGCGACCGATACGGTCAGCAAGCATACCAGTAGGCACGGCTCCTATAAGCGCTCCAAGTGCAGGCATGGCGCTAAATAAGCCGATAAAGTCTGGACGATAGCCCAGGCTGTGCACATAAAGGTTAAGTGTCAAAGCGGCAATACTGAGTTGAAAACCTTTGCCCAAAGTGAAAATAAGCAAGAGATAAACATTTCTCGGTAACTTCCAAAATGGTGGACCAATTTGATGCTTTTTTTGTCTTGCTGTATGCGCTTGATTTATTGTAGAAGAAGGCAAGGACCCGGAGACCGAGGGCATAATAAAGAAAACTCCTGACAAGACATTTCCATCGCTCTATATAGAGTAGCATATGGTGCACCTGATCGACAACGTACGAAAGGACAGGAAAGAGGCTGACCAAGCTATCCGCGCAACTCATAAGCAGGTTACACGTATAAAATTTGACTGCCTCACTTGAGAGAGGGAAAGTGTTTCATACAATGTTGCAACACAATATCATGAGAAATTAAAAGCTAGCTTATGCGTCCTGGTAAGGAGGTTTTTTCAATGGTTGTTGCCAGAACAATTAACATTAGCGATATTCTACAGCCGGGCGATATCGTGGCCTGGCTTCTGGTTGGTTTAATCGCCGGTGCCCTGGCGGGATACTTCGTGCGTGGGCGCGGCTTCGGCTGTCTCGGCGATATCGTCGTAGGGCTGATCGGATCTTTTATTGGCGGCATACTGGCCAACGCCCTCCAGCTTGGCACGTTCCACTTCTGTGGCAGCATCTTCATCTCGTTTATCGGGGCCTGCATCCTGGTCGCCTTCCTGCAACTCGTCACGGGAGGATATAGTCGAGGAAGATACGATAGACGCTGGCGTTAATGCGCTATACTATGGCTATGGAGAGCAAGCCCGACTTCTCTTTGTGAGAAGCCGGGCACTTTTCTGTCTGATAGGATCTGGATTTAGACGTAGTACTAGTAGGAGGTATTGGTAATGGTTACACATGTTGTCTTGATAAAGCCAAAAGCAGACACAACAGCGGAGCAGATTCAGACGATTCTGGAGCAAGCAAAAGATCTACAGCAGATCATTCCTGGCATTGTCGATGCGCAGGTCGGCAAAAACCAGGGAGGGCAGCAGCAGGGCTATAGCTATGGGCTGATTATGCAGTTTGAAAACATGGAGCGGCTCCAGGCCTATATGCCTCATCCTGCTCATCAAGTGGTGGGCAAAGAGATCATGCGTCTATGCGAGAGCATTATCGAGTTTGATCTCGCGCAATAACCAGGGCTTTGCTGCTCTCCAGAAGATATTTCATGCATTTACTTTTTATGCAAAATACGGGGCTCCGCCCCGTATTTTGCATAAAAAGTAAATGCATGAAATATCTTTTTACTTCCATACATCAGAGATAGATGTAGCACTAGCACTATTGTTTGCATAGGGAAGTTTATAAAGATCCTCTAGCGTGCGCAAGAGGGAGTAGTGGTTGATCGACTCACTATAAGTACCCGTCTTCACCATTGGCCCCACAAAAAGCGTTGGAATTTGATTGGCGGTCGAGCCGTCATCCTCGTCCCAAGTCACGATAAGCAAGCTGTTATGCGTCTTCGCCCACTGAACATAGCCATCCATGTTGTTTTGCAGCCAGGTATCGCCCTGCTGCACTGATGCCGAGTGCATGTCATCCACCTGATTAGGAATTACGAATGAGACTGTAGGTAGCGTGCTATAGTCAGACGGGAAGCTGGTCCAGGGCATATTGATGCTCGAAGGAAGATCAGAAAAACTCACCCAGGGATTATGTTTGCGTGCGTAGAGCGCGTTGGAAGGACCCGGCGCATAGCACGTGGTAGAGCCGGCAGCAGGTAGATTTTCAGAATAGCCTCCGAAACTGTTGCCCGCCTTTATTAGCTCACTGGCCAGATTGTCTCCCGTATAAGTTACTGGGCACGCATCGCTCGTCAGCCCTTGCGTCGAACCTGAGAACAGGGCCAGGTAATTCGGCTCGCTAGGATGAGTGATGCCATGCGAGTCTGTAAATGATGCACCTTGCGCGGCTAAAGAATTGACGTAGGGAGCACTGGCAGAGCCGATGATATCAGCATAGCTATGATTCTCTTCCATCACAATGACGACATGATCAGGTTTCGGTAGGGTCGCCTGCTTGTGCACAAGTGAAGAGGAAACAAGGTTACTAATCTTCGAATGAAACGGCTGTGCCTGTCCATGTTGAGCATGCTGCGCTTGAGAAATAAAGAGGCCAGCGCCAGCGATGAGGCCTACAACCAGTAAGATCCATCCGTACGTAATAAATCTTTTGAAGATTGAATACTCTCCAACAACAAAAGCTCCTGAGCGTTTGTTCACCAACAAACTCCTTTTTAGTCCTATGACTGATAGCTACAAAATCTAGTATACAAGAGGATCGTTCGAAGATCCTTCGTGAAAATAAACGAGGTCCCCACTAACAAAATGAGGAACTTTTGGCTGACAATTGAAGCATGCCACTATATTGCTCTCTACCTGATTATTATAGCAATATTCGTGTAATCTCTGCGTTATCGTTATGTTAACGAAAACAAGCGGAAAAGGGGAGGTCAGGAGGAGTGGATGTTTAGCTCTTCAATGACCACTTCGATCTCTGGTAAATAGATAATCATAAGATAAAGACCGGGAGGAACGGATGGAAAGACGATGTGGCCAGGTCCATCTATCTGCGTGGAGAGAAGCGGGCCTTGAAACTCGGGACTACTCAAGTCTGGAACGATCTCGCTAGCAGAGAAGTGGGATGAATTATGGGCGGAATAGAGTTCTACTTTCGCCCCAGTCAAAAGCTCGATATGCTCCGTTACACTTGATAACAGGCCAAGAAGGCAGATAGTACCTTGCTTATCGCGGGCTAGATGCAGCGAGAGGCTGATCGTATCAGCCTGGTATTGGCGCGGCCAGCGCGGCTCCTGCTCATGGCTATTGCTGTCCCAGGTAAGAGACTGCGGTTGCCAGGGGATGGGGTTGGCAATGATATGCTGAGCAGCAGAAGGAGTAGATGAGTGCTCGTCAGGAAACGGTTCAAAAGTTGCCAGCAAGAGACGTGTTTCAGCCACTTCATTGCTACAAAGAGGGCAGATTTCTAGATGGCTTACCACGCTCATTACTTCATTCGGAGACAACATACCTATACAATAGTGACTCAATATAGTCGCATCGGGACATTGAGAGCGATAGAGACGAGAAAGGATAAGATCATTTGTAGAGGTATAATTCGCAAGCCGCTGCTGACATAGTGTACATTGTTCAAGATGCTCTTTTGCCGCAATCGGCAGGCTCTCTCCATCGAGCGCATGCCGCAAAAGCTCCTCGTCGGTGGGGGCTAACGGGCGTAAGCATTGAGTCATGTATTGTTCCTCGCGCAATTGAGTGATAGAGTTCTCTATTGTTATATTAGGATAACGTCCTTCATCATGAAAACGTTGCACAGGTCAATTTTTTGCACCTTGAATTGTCCTGCATAGAGATAGCTGCTGCAAGCCCTCTATGCAAGAACGTTTCCATCTAATTTCCAGCGAATAATAGTAGCATTGCGCTGAATACGCTCCATAATATTGCGCTTGAGACGATAGATCTCCTCCTCATTACGGAACTCGCCAGGGCAGTAACGAATAATCTCGCGCGGCTTTAAATTACAATGAAAGTGCAAATAGGCCACGCGCTGCTCTTTTTTGCCCGGCAAAATGCTTTTAATTGTCTCCCAAAGTTCATCCTCATAGTAGCAATCCTCAACCTGGGGCTCATCGGGATGTCCATGCTCTGGAATGGGTTCGATATTGGCGCGTGCGAAAGAACGCAGCGTATCCATGATGGCACAATGCAGGCAGAGGCGCAGATAGCTCAGCGCACTCGCAATTGTTGTGAACGACAGAGATTGATCGCTCACAGCCTGCCAGAAGCGCCGAAAGGCATCGTCGATATAGGTCTGCTCCGATTCATAGCGCAATGCCAGTTCACGGTGCGAGTGTCCGCCCAACCAGAAACGAACATTCTCACCAAATTGCCGCTGTAACGCAATCCATGCATTATTATCGTGAAGCACAACAGCACGGCGGAAGATCTCCAGGCAGTATTTGTCGTCACAAGGCTCTTTGCGACGATACTTCGCCATCTCACGAACGCTGCATTCTACCAGGGTCGCGAGGCTCATCTCATCCAGCGATTTTTCCATCCCAGTACTCATATGTCTTCCTTACTTCCTCTTCAGTAGCGCTGAAGTAGTTACAAGCACAGCTAAAAATGTAACCTACAAAAGTAGACGTGAACTTGTATACGTTATCAAAGGCGTCTTCTACGATGAATACAGCATACAAATAGTAAAATAGGAGGATGAAGATTGCTTTGAATATCAATACATCAATAAAGGATTTCTGTATAGAGACAAACATGTATGATCAGACCTGCTTTGCCATTCAGTTTTATTGAAAAAGATTCAAATTTCTCTCATCCACAGGAGACAGTATAGACAATCCCAACTATAAAGGCGACGTGTCATTTGTCCCATTTCTTATCTTTTCTCAGCAAAGAAGGTGCTACAAACGTCTATTTGCTCTTACATATAGAGGATACGCTGAAAGCATAGTCTGTACAATGTTGCAGATAACCGTACGGATGTGAACTATCTCACAAAAAAGCGATGGACAGTCTATTCAACAGCGAATGCTGCACTGCATCGATGCTACGTTTTCACCGGCATTTCGACAGAGAGAATGTGATCCATCTGACATCCGGCATTTTCGCAGCTTCGCTGCTCTTTACGATTCTTTTCAAGCTATATGCTTTTTCTGCATACTTTGGGCTTTGCTCAAAGTATGCAGAAAAAGCATATAGCTTGAAAAGAATCATTCACGCCTTCGGCGTGCGAAGGCGTGAATGGGGAGAGAGAAGCTTATCGTACAGGCAACCAAACTACTCTCTGAGAGGAGATTTGAAAGCAAAAATGATGAGCACAGAAGAAGTCCATCCGCCAGGCAACAAGACTGCCTGGCGGATGGACTTCTTCTGTGCATAATAGAAATGCCTATGTGCCAGAAACGTTGAGATTGTGTCCTGACACACAGTATTACTAAAGCAACGCCCTCAATTCCTCAGATGTGGTAACCGGAGCCTGGCAGGTAAAATTTTGGCAGACGTAAGCCGTCGGTTTATCATCTTTTAAAGGGCGATCGGCCAATAGAGCAATCACAGAAGAGTCCGCTTGTTCTTCGGCTGAAGCGCAGGCCAGGACGCTGGCGGGCAGATAGCGAGCATTGACAGTGTGAAGCAGGGCCTGAGTGGCACTATCCTGCAAATTACCAACCAGGGCAATCTCCTTCGCAGCAGAGAGAGCGAAATCTAGCGCACAGAGGACATGCCCGAAGGCTTGTGGATGCTGCACCACGATATCTGCAAGGGGTTGTAAGTAGCTGTCGGCTCGCTCCCGATAAGACGACTCGCCGGTAAAGGCTGCCAGACGTAAGAGCACATATGCCGCCATACTGTTGCCCGCAGGCGTTGCATTATCCATGATGTCCTTTGGACGGCTGACCAGGGTCTCATGATCGTTGCCTGTATCGAAGAATCCTCCGTTCTGCTCATCGGCGAACAAAGTGATAGCCTGATCTATAAGGGCACGAGCCTCGGCGAACCAGCGCGTATCAAAGCTCGCCTCGTAGAGTGCCAGCAAGCCATCGCCCAGGAACGTATAGTCTTCCAGATAGCCATTAAGGTGCGCGTGCCCATCCTTATACGTGCGCAAAAGGCGTCCATCTTGCTTTAGCGCAGTGAGTAAGAAATGCGCGTTATTTACAGCGACCTGGAGATAGTCCTCACGGTCAAGGTAACGGGCGGCCTCTGCCAAGCTGCGCAGCATCAGACCATTCCAGGACGTCAGAATCTTCTCGTCACGGGCGGGTTTGACGCGTTGCTCGCGAGCGGCAAAGAGCTCTGTGCGGCAGCGCTCTAGAATGGCGAGCAGTTCTTCGACGGGAATTTGAGCCTGATCGGCAACAGTCTGCGCATCCTGTTGCACGTGCAGGATGTTCTTGCCCTCAAAGTTTCCACGTTTGGTCACATCGTAGTAGCGTATGAAGAGTACGGCATCCTGAGCGGAGAGAAGAGCTTCAACCTCGTCAGGCGTCCAGAGAAAGAACTTGCCCTCCTCACCCTCGCTATCGGCATCCTGAGTCGAATAAAAGCCGCCCTCCGGTGAAGTCATCTCGCGCACGACATAGTCAAGCGTCTCCTCGACAATCTGACGGTAGAACGGTTCTTTAGTTACGAGATAGGCGTGCAGATAGATCTGACTAAGCAGTGCGTTATCATAGAGCATCTTCTCAAAATGGGGAGCCAGCCAGCGCATATCCACCGAGTAACGATGGAAGCCGCCGCCGAGCTGGTCGTAAATGCCTCCATTCGCCATGTGCTGTAGCGAACTCTCGATGATTTCCAATTCAGAAGGAAGTTTTGCCTCGGAAGATGCTGCAATCTCACCTGAAGCGCGATGGAGATGGACCCGCAACAGAAATTCCAGCGACATCGTATTGGGGAACTTGGGTGCGCTCCCAAAGCCGCCGTAGGTCTCGTCGAAGCTCTCAGCCAACTTCTGACTTGCTCCATCAAATGATGCCAGCAGAGGTGACTCGGTTGCGGCCTCCTTGCGGTTGCGCAGCGGAGCATCGCTATGCTGGCGCAGGTACTCGGCGAGCTGATTGGCCTGCTCCTCAATTTCTGTACGGTGGTTCGCATACGCATCAGCAATGCTCATGAGGACGCGTGGAAAGCCTGGCATCACTTGCTGCCCATAATTGCGATCGGCGGGAGGAAAATAAGTACCGCCGTAGAAGGGGCGGCCATCGGGAGTTAAAAACATCGTCATTGGCCAGCCGCCCTGTCCCGTCATCGCCTGCACCGCCTGCATATAAATAGTATCCAGATCCGGGCGCTCCTCGCGATCGACCTTGATCGACACAAAGTGCTTATTCATCACCCCCGCGATCTGCTCATTCTCAAAAGACTCCCGCTCCATAACATGGCACCAGTGACAGGCCGAATAGCCGATACTCAGCAGAATAGGCTTATCGCCTTGCCGCGCTAGCTCCAACGCCTCCTTCCCCCAGGGATACCACTCCACAGGATTGTGAGCGTGCTGCAATAAATATGGACTCGTCTCACTAATGAGATGATTCGTATGCTTGTCTTGTTCGTGTATCTCAGTCATAATGCTTCTCCCAGCTATTCAACAACGCATCGACACTCCATTGCCCATTGTACGACACGAATAACCAGGAGAGAAACGAAACCTGGAGTCAAAGTTTTTATTCATTTATTGCACGTTCTCCATTGTTACAAACTTTTGTGCGACGCACAAAAGTTTGTAACAATGGAGAACGTGCAATAAATGAATAAAAACTCATAAATAACTTCCTGAGGATATAGGGGCGGTGCTGGATATTGATCGCTTTGACTTTGCGATGGTAGGGAAGAGAAGACACTGGCAGAATATAGAATTCGTCGAGGTAACTTTATTTTAAGACTTACGCTTAAATCTACTTGTTAGATTGTTTGCCCACCAGGATAATTGTTGTAGATGGGAAGGCTTTATTAGCGAAAATCCTCTAAATCTTTAGTCTGAAATTAAGGTGATCAATGCCTGAAAAACAAAAGCAATCTGATTTTATAGAGAGACAATGCGAGTTTTAGCTCGCGGATTGCCCAACGTCGCACGGCGGACGGCCCACATGTACCACGTCGCAAAGGTACGGTAAGGACGCCACAGCTCACCTCGCTCGTGCGCCTCTTGCCTGGTCGGGCGTGCAGGCAGTTCGTACGCCACCCGTATGCCTTCGAGAAAACCTAGATCATCAGCGGGCAGTACATCGGGTCTTCCCATCGTGAAGATGAGACACATTTGTGCGGTCCAGCGCCCAATACCTTTTACGGTGGTCAAGTGCTCAATCACCTCTTCATCCTCTAAATCCTGCAAACGTTCTAGCTGTAGCTTCCCGGAATCGATATGCTCTACGAGATTGCGAATGTAGGTCGCCTTGGGCGTTGAGAGCCCTAGCGTGCGGAGACGATCAAAATCAAAGGGTAGCAGGTGCTCCGGCGTTACTCTTCCCTCTGGCAAGGCCGCACGCACACGTGCCATGATTGCATCCGCCGCCTTGACCGAGATCTGCTGCGAAATAATAGCATCAACTAGAGCATCGAAAATATCTGGATCGGGCTGCAATGTACATAAACCGACACGCTCAACAGTTACACGCATGACTGGATCGATGTCACTTAAGTATGCTGTGGCGGTTTCAACAATGGTGGAAAATGAAGTCTGCATTGATATCGTTATTCTTTTCTCTTTATACTACACCTGGTAATCTGTGCTGGTAGTATAGAAGGAGAGAGAACATTTGTCTAGTGTCGGTAAGGAGGCGAGGAGGTGAGGAGGGAAGATGATATACTGAAGAATCCTGAGCTTTTCTCTTTTCAACGCATTGATAGATAAGGACATATTCATGAGCAGCGCGATTTTAACTGTCGTCTTTGGCCTTGCCGCCTCCCTCTTCTGGGGAAGCGGCGATTTTTGTGGTGGGCTGGCTTCACGGCGTGATAATCCTTCCAGCGTGGTGATGGCGGCCTATGGGGCTGGATTTGTGCTGCTCGTGGCGATTGCGTTGATCTGGCGAGAACCGTTGCCGCAGCCGATTGACATAGTGTGGGGAGCAGTGGCTGGATTGGCGGGGACGATAGGACTGGTTACCTTCTACTCCGCGCTCTCCGCAGGGCGCATGGGTATCGTTGCACCAATCTCCGCTATTCTTACCGCTGCCCTACCAGTCACGTTCGGTGCATTCACACAAGGGTTGCCCGGTTGGATTCAGATAGGCGGGTTTGTCCTGGCACTGATCGCGGTGGGGCTGATATCACGGCCAGAACAACAGTTGAAGGGGCGGCCAGAGGGTCTGGGGTTGGCGCTGGTGGCTGGATTGGGATTCGGCTGTTTCTTTATTCTTATTAGCCGCGTGAGTCATGGTGCAACGTTCTGGCCTCTGGCGGTTGCACGTATCACATCTATGTTTCTTCTGCTGATTCTGTTGGGGGTACGGCACCAGAGGGTGTTGCCGAAGAAGGATGTGACAGTTCTAGTATTGCTCGCAGGCGGATTGGATGCGCTGGGAAATGCGTTTTTCGTCCTGGCAACACATGTAGGCCGCCTGGATGTCGCAGCCATCCTCTCTTCTCTATATCCGGCCGCAACGGTAGTCCTGGCAACGATTGTGCTGCGAGAGCGGGTTACACGTGTGCAGGCGCTTGGAATATTTTTAGCATTAGTGGCAATCCCGTTAATCTCAACAAAGTTCTAAGAGAGTGTCCAACGCCCATCACCACATTTCCGCGCCTGCGGCACTCGTTACAGAGTCTATACTTTTCCTTTTTGTCCATTTTTAAACTTTGCTTAAAAATGGACAAAAAGGAAAAGTATAGACAAAACTCATTCCAGGCAGTGAAGCTGCACAAATGCCGAACAAGTAAAGGCGGAGATAATGTGGATCACACACTCTTTAACCATAATATGAGCAAAGAAAGGAGCGAAGAAAAGTATTCGCTCCTTTTTTGCCGAGAGAATGTACAGGTTGACTAGAGGGTGATGACCTGGTCGGGTGGGTTGGTGGCGAGGGCAGCATAGAGGTCGGGGAAGCAGCCGACGTGGACGCCTTCGACGGTTCCAACCGCGCTATAGCCGCCCTCGGCATTCTCCTTTGCAAGGCCACGCTCATTGGCACACTGGTCACAGAGCATCAGCAGAATATTTTGTTCTTTGGCGACAGTACTGAGGCGCTCGCCCAGAGGATCACCTTTACGCAAGGCATAGGTGTTGTCGTCAAAGAAGAACATACCGACAACTTCAGCGCCGTGGCGATGCTCTTCCAGTTGCGGTAGAATCATCTTGCCCAATTTGTAACTTACAGTATGGCCGGTCGTGCTGAAAATATAGGCTACTTTCATAGAATGGGTCCTTTCACCTAGCTGGAACCGGAAGAGATAGAGAAAGCCGCTCTCTCACATTTTCTCTTCCTAACGTACATAGTATACTGACAGTGAGTCAGAAGACAAGGGAAACTGTTTTCTATTTCTCTTTACAGGCGACGAGTAAGAACGGTATGATTAATAGATGGACCTTCCTTCTAAAGACGATAATTTGTCTCTCGCTAGATGGCCCTGATTCTTGTGCTGGAACGTCCTGATAGAATAGTACAAGCCGGAAAAATAGACGACGAAAAAAGATTCGATTATGAAGAACGAAGTATGATGGGGAGACCAGAGAATTATTATGCGACGCTAGGTATTCCAGGGGATGCGGATGGTGAGACGATAAAGCGAGCCTATCGACAACTGGCAAGGCGCTTCCATCCAGATCTGGCGGGGCCAGAAGGAGCGGTGGAGATGAAGCGTATTAACCGGGCCTACTCGGTGCTGAGCGATCCTGAAAAGAGGCAGCAGTATGATACGATCATGGGCGGCGTGATCGACCTGCGCAGAAGGGGCTTTGTGCGCCCTGTAACGCGGCAGCAGAGGCCGGAGAATCCCGAGGATGTTGAGTTTTTTGGACTCAACATTTTCAGCACCAGGGGTCCATTTCGCGCCGGAGCGTCTCTGAACAGCAAAATTGGCGTCATCTCCACATTGAGCAGCATTCGCACCGTTCAAGGCATTCTCTTAGCAGCAGGAACAACAGATGGCAACGGGATGATATGGCAAATCGTTAATGATACTTTTGGGGATGCGACGAGTTTTGCCAGTGATCCGAATGCGACAATAGAGTCGCTGCGCGAACTACGGTTCTCAAGTGCAGGTTCGCTGCTCGCGGGCTGGGGGCGTTTGGGGCTGCATATCTGGGACGCATTTCAAGGAACACGATTGTGGAGCTATCCGCTCATTGAACGAGCGGTCTCCGCGCACTACTCGCTTGACGTGAAGGTCCAGGTCTCGACCAATGGCCAGCGGCTGGCAAGCATAGCTTTGCCACATCTCAGCGACGATGGGCGCACTCCAAGAGCGTGGGGTGTACGCAGCACAGATGTTACAGGTCACGAGATGGGTACACCTACAAACAAGCTTAATGAGGTGCTTATTTGCACAGAAGAGAGCATGGAGAATCGACACTTCTGGGCCATACGCATGCGGGCGCTTGCACAAGATGCAAAGACACTGGTTACTCTTTCCTGCGCACAGGTCGCCGGTGAACAGGCACAGATGGCTATTGTGCGGCGCTGGGATCTCACAACCAGAGGAAGGCTGGGCGGAGGAAGACATCCTCAGATCGTTACCTCCGTCGTTGTAGGACGGTGTCAGGACTGCACGCCGCCCTACGTGAGCACGCCCGATGCCTCACTTATCGCATTCGTCTATATAGGAAATAAAATACGTCTCTGCGAAACACGTACCGGCACCTATAGCGAGTTCGCCACTGGCGCAATGGGGAGCACTGCCAAGCTCGCCATCTCGCCCGATGGTCAATGGTTGGCAGTGGCACGCGAAGACAGTGAGGTCAACGAGGGAGTCATCGATCTCTGGTCGATCCCAACTGGACAAATCATACAGAAATTCTATCATCCCTGGCAGATTAGCGCGATCGACTTTGCCGATGGACGCTTCGTCGTGGCACTGACAGATGGTACTATCCAGGTATGGCAGTAGCCGTGTATTACGTCAAAAATTTGCAAATTCTCTCAGCGTGTTCGATAATTACAGGAAACAGGTTGACATTTGGCCTATTATTCCCTTACTATGTACGTTAAACAACTATTTTGTGTGAACACTGTCCATTGGATTCCGTACATCTAGTACAGAAGGACTCTAAACTTGATTCGTGAAGGTACACTTTTAGTGAAAGAGCCGGGAAAGAAGACTATCTTTCAGGGTGAAGAGCATTCTTATGTACGCTGCGTCATCGCTGATCTCACTGATCCCGAACGTCATTTCGAGTGCCGTGTACTGGATGAAAAAGATATTTCAATTGCTATAGGCGAGCGAATTAAATTAGAGGTTATAAAAGTCGTTACTGAAAGACAGAGCGGTATTGTACGTTTTGACTGTCATCTCATAAAAACACAAGATTAACAGGGAGTGAGAATATGAAGTGTGCGCGATGCTCGAACGAACTATCAGGCTCATCCACTTTCTGCCCAAAATGCGGATTTAATCAGCAGCAGAATCTTTACTACACAGCGCCAGAGAACTACGCGGGAGCCGGTCGAGAGCGACCAGCCACATTCTCCTATTTACCAGTCGGGACTCCTCCCTGGCCAACGAGCGTGCCACAGAATGTGCCCGGTATCATCGCACCTGTGCCACAGAGCCAGCTCGCAACTTCATCTGCGGTTAAAGTAGAGGGCAAACAGCGACGGACCGTAGGAGGCATTCTTTCTGTTATCGCTGTCCTCCTGCTCGCTCCTCTTATCGGTATCCTGATCACTTTGGCAACCATTGGGCGACCAGCCCATCAGGCAGCTCCAGTGAAAACCGGGAATAGCACAAATCAACAGCAGGCTGCGGCCACTCCAGCTCCAGCAGCAAATGGCAATCAATCCCTACCAACTCCAACATCGTTTAAAACAGCGAAAGATACAAATGTAAACATATCGCTTCAGTATCCTTCGGACTGGACTCAGGGCAGCCCAAATCAGACGACAACTTCCAACTCGCTGAATATAGCGTCACAAGATCAGGTCGGCATCAACTTCTTCGTCACGCATCTCAGTGATAGCGTCTCCACCAGCATCACCAATCCCGATCAGCTCAATCAGTCCAATATTCAGCAGTTGACCCAGCTTCAGGGTGTACATGGTATCCAAAACGTACAGGTTACAAACACTCAGCCAAGCATCGCGGGTGCCAAATGGATTGAGAAGGACGCGACATTCTTAGATAGTGCAAATACAAAGATGCGCTTCTCCACCATTTCTGCACAACATGGCAAGAGCTATTATGTCATCTACTTCTTCATTCCTGAAGGTATTTATGCAGAGGCAATGCAGAAGTATATTAGTCCAATGCTCAATTCAATGAAGTTTCTTTCGTAGTGCTCTAGGGCCCACTTCATTTCCCCCGTCCGTCGGGCGACAAAGCGGAGCATCCCTCACGTGTCAACTGTGATCAAGCGGTTTGAAGTTTTTGGTCAGCCTCGAAACGCCGATCCCGCTAGTGACAACGACAACCGCAAGGGACGCTCTGCTTCGTCGCTACGAGGGCAATATTACGACCAACTGCTTGAGTTCCTCAACACAAACGACGTTCGCGCGCGAATATCTTGCGACGATGCGCCGACCAGCACTTCAAACTCTCCAGCTTCTGCCACCCACTTGTGGCTCAGGTCGTCATAGTAGGCCAGAGCGGAATGTTCGATAGAGATGGTGGCTGTCTTGCGCTCACCAGGCTCAAGATGTACTTTGGCAAAAGCCTTCAGTTCTTTTTCGGGACGTTGCAGCCGCGCCTGCTTGTCCCGTACATAGAGCTGTATCACTTCTTTGCCCGCACGCGCCCCAGTGTTAGTGACATCAACCGAGACCTGTAAGGTGTCATCCGCGTTGATCTCTTCAGCGCTCAGTTGTAGTGAGCTGTAGTTGAATGTTGTATAGGAAAGACCAAAGCCGAAAGGGAAGAGCGGCGCGATGTCTTTCTTGTCGTAGTAACGGTAGCCAACGAACAGTCCTTCTCCATAGAAGACCTTGCCGTTCTCGCCCGGAAAGTTGAGGTAGGCGGGAGTATCCTCCAGACGCACCGGAAAGGTCTGGGGCAGTTTGCCGGAGGGTATCACATCCCCAAAGAGCACATCGGCGATGGCGTTGCCACACTCCTGACCAGGATACCAGGCTTGTACGACCGCCGCGACTCTCTCAAGCCAGGGCATGGTAACAGGCGAACCGGTGTTGAGCAGCACAATAGTACGCGGATTGGCCGCTGCCACCTGCTCAACCAGTGCATGCTGCTGTCCAGGAAGTTCCATATCCTTCCGGTCGAAGCCCTCGCTCTGCCAGTCGCCGCCAAACCCCACACAGACGATGGCGACATCCGAAGTCGCTGCTAACTGTGCCGCACGCTCAATGGCGTCGGCGGGAACGGGAGGCAGGACTCCCAGGCGAACAGCGCCCAGCATGAGCGCCTCATTCCTGGCAAACTCGACTGTGAGCAGATACTCGTGTCCTGCCTCCAGGGGAACGACTGTCTGGACCTCTGTACTGCCAGTGCCAAAGTATTCTTCACTAAGAGTCTGCTGTGTCCAGTTGTCTATCACCTCGCGCCCATCGATAAGCATGCGACTCTTGCCCGCACTGACCAGGCTGAAGGTGTAAGCTCCCGTCTCGGCGGGTGTGAAGCGACCGCTTCCACGAACCGAAAACTGCGCTGAAGCAACCTCTTTAGGAGGCTTGCCTAACCACATCATCTCGGCTGTCAACTGCATCTCTCGATAGACGAAAGCGCCACTGAGATCGCCGTTATTGAAATACTCGACAGCCAGTCCATGCTCATTTCCTCGCATACCTGCTAGCAGTTGTTTGACATCAAGTAAGGGCAGCAATCGATAGTTAGAACATCCCTGCTCGTAAGCCACGCGCACCTGGTCGTTGACTTTCGCCACAATGCCCTCAAAAGGTGTTACTGCGTAGTGCGCGTTGACCTGGGCACTACCTCCACCCATGATCTGCGCCACCTGCGCATTGGGACCAATCACCGCTATCGAGGTGAGCTGCTCGCCGGCTAGTGGTAGGGCCTGCCCTTCGTTCTTGAGGAGGACGATGCCCTCAGCCGCCGCTTCACGCACCAGTGCACGGTGGCTGGGCAGATCGACGGACTGCTCTTGCTCCTGGCTGATGTCTGAATGCGCAAATAAACCCGCTTTGTCCAGCAGCAGTAACAGGCGGCGCACACTTGTATCAATCCTCGCCTGCGCCACTTCACCACGCTCAACAGCTTGGAGCAGCTTCTCACCACGAAAGCGCGGCACAGGCATCTCCAGATCAAGCCCAGCATTGACGGATGCGGCGGTACTCTTCACTGATTCATACCAGTCGGAGACCACTACGCCGTCAAAGCCCCACTCCTCGCGTAGAATTTTAGTGAGCAGATACTGACTTTCGGAGGCAGCGACACCGTTCACTAGATTGTAAGCAGCCATGATAGTCCACGGCTGAGACTCGCGCACAGCAGTCTGGAAGGGCAATAAATAGATCTCGCGCATTACTCGTTCGCGCACCTCGGAACTGATGCTAGTGCGTTCGAACTCTTGATCGTTACAGACATAGTGCTTGATTGAGGCTCCCACGCCCTCTCGCTGCAAGCCATTAATGTAGGCCACCGCCAGACGAGCAGTGAGATAGGGATCTTCAGAGAAGCATTCAAAGTTGCGTCCACCCAGCGGCGAGCGCTGGATGTTGACGGTGGGACCAAGCAGTACCTGAGCTCCCTTTAATTTAGCCTCTTCTGCTAGAGCCTGCCCAACGCGCTCCACCAGTTCAGTATTCCAGGTTGAGGCCAGCGAGATCTCTGCTGGAAAGCAGGTCGTTTTCACTCCACCCGTGAAGCTACCAGATCCACGCGCTCCATTGGGACCATCTGTCACCTTCAAGGATGGAATACCAAGCCGCTCAATCGGAACCGTGTACCATCCATTTGTACCTGCGAGCAGCGATACTTTTTCGGATAGCGTCATTTGAAGTAGCAGTTGTTCAACAAAATCAGACAATGCTTATTTCCTTTCAACTTTCAGATGTGCTCACTCATGACCGCAGTTCTGGATAAATTATACTCTAGATACGGGTCTTGTTCATCATTTTTCTTTTTTCCACAATTTGGGCGGAGCCTAAATTGTGAAAAAAAGAAAAATGATGAACAAAATAGTTCTATTCTCTCTTTTTGCTTGTTCTCTTCATTTTGGACTCCGTCCAAAATGAAGAGAACAAGCAAAAAGAGAGAATAGATGGTAGCAAAGCTGTGCAAGATTACGCTCTTAAAAGAGAGACTGTAACACAAAGCGACCCCCTTACCCACTAAAGGTAAGGGGGTCGCTGCTATTTTTATTTAGAGATCGTGGACCTACTAGTACTCAGGCATTGCTTGCGCAGGAGCAGCAGACTTTTCGGGCAGGTCTGTGATCAGGGCCTCGGTGGTCAGGATCATGGCTGCGATGCTGGCAGCATTCTGCAGGGCTGAGCGAGTCACTTTGGCTGGATCAGCAATACCGAACTCGAACATATCGCCGTAGGTGTCAGTTAAGACGTTATAGCCGATATGCTTGTTATTCTGTTCGCGCTGCGCACGACGGATACCCTCGACGACGACCGAGCCGTCTTTACCACCGTTGGCGGCAAGCTGGCGAATGGGCTCTTCGAGAGCACGGCGCAAGATAGTGATGCCGGTTGCGGCATCGCCGGTCAGGTTCAAGCCTTCCAGAGCCTCGACGGCGGTCAGAAGGGCAACACCACCTCCGGGGACCATACCCTCTTCAACACCGGCGCGGGTGGCTGAGAGAGCATCCTCAACACGAGTCTGGCGATACTTCAACTCAACTTCGGTGCCTGCACCGACTTTGATGACTGCAACGCCACCGGAGAGCTTCGCCAGCCGCTCCTGGAGCTTCTCACGGTCGTAATCGCTGGTAGTCTCGTCGATCTGAGCCTTGATCTGGCGGATACGCGCCTGGATCTCTTCGCTCTGACCATGACCCTCGATGATGGTTGTGTCTTCTCTGTGAGACGTGACCATACGGGCGGAGCCAAGATCTTCCAGAGTTGCACTGTCGAGGCGGCGACCCATCTCTTCGCTAATTACCTCACCACCGGTTATTACTGCAATATCGCGCAACATCTCTTTGCGGCGATCGCCAAAGCCGGGAGCTTTCACAGCCAGCACGTTCAGAATGCCGCGTAGCTTATTGACTACCAGCGTTGCCAGAGCCTCGCCATCGACATCTTCAGCAATCAGGACGATTTCGCGGCGACCCTGCTGCACAACCTTCTCGATGATCGGCAGAATATCCTGGACGGCGCTGATCTTCTTATCGGTGATCAGGATGGCAGGATTCTCAAGGGAAGCTTCCATGCGCTCTGAATTGGTCACGAAGTATGGAGAGATATAGCCTTTGTCGATCTGCATACCTTCAACATACTCGGTCTCAAAGTTGATACCACGAGACTCTTCGACCGTGATAACACCGTCTTTGCCGACCTTATCCATCACATCAGCGATCAACTCACCGATCTGCTCATCAGCAGCTGAGATAGAAGCGATCTGGGCGATCTCTTTCTTGCTCTCCACGGGAACGGCCTGCTGACGAATATACTCGACAATAGCCTCGGTTCCCTTATCGATACCAAGCTTCAATTGCATAGGATTCGCGCCAGCCGCCAGATTCTTCAGGCCCTCGTTTACAATGGCCTGAGCCAGAACTGTTGCAGTTGTCGTGCCATCACCAGCCACATCATTTGTCTTGGTCGCGGCCTCTTTGAGAAGCTGAGCACCCATGTTCTCAAATGGATCTTCAAGCTGGATCTCTTTGGCAACCGTCACGCCATCATGTGTCACATTTGGAGAGCCAAATTTCTTGTCCAGAGCTACGTTGCGGCCTTTAGGACCAAGCGTCGTCTTTACAGCACCCGCTAGAATGTCGATGCCCCTTTTTAAGGAGCGACGGGCTTCTTCATCAAATATCAGTTGCTTTGCCATTTATCTTGTTCCTTCTCCTGCAAACTAGCCAACGATAGCGAGAATGTCGTTCTCTTTCAGCACTAGGTACTCTTCGCCATCCAGTTTAAACTCGGTGCCACCATATTTAGCGAACAGCACACGATCGCCTTCGTGAACGTCGATTGCAGCACGATCGCCATTATCAAGCAAGCGACCATTGCCAACCGCGATCACTACCCCTTCCTGGGGCTTCTCCTTAGCAGTGTCAGGAATAACGATACCGCTCTTAGTTACCTCTTCTTTGGCCGCTGGTTTTACAACCACGCGATCACCAACAGGACGAATATTTGCCACGTCTACACTTCCTTTCGTCTATGAAGTTTCCAGGTCAGAAGACTTTCTGAGTGTTTCTGCATCAGATCCATAGTGGATGATGCCCGAAATATTTTCCGAACTATACAGAGAGTAGTCACAACTACAAGGGCCACCAGCAGCGCATCCGCGACAGCAATAGGTCTTTTCCCGTAAAACGGTAGGAGACCAGAGGATATCGATATCACAGTTTGCACAGCGCGGAGGCTTTTGTGAAGAAGTCCAGATCGCTTGACCTACCCTGTTCACCTCGCTCCGTACTTGCTTGCTTGCGTTAGAAATGTCCTCTTGGCTCATAATGTTGGTACCTTTGAAACGCCATCCGGTAGAAAACAGGGGCTATAGAGAAATCCTGTGATGCAAAAGCTTGCATCTGGCGTTCAGTTGCAACTCCAACCTGTATCCTTTTCAGGCATTATTGCCTTATTCGTTTCTCTGTGTGTAAGTATGCCACGTAGAGTGTTAGAAGGACGTAGGAAGAGTGTTAGAGGAGTGTTAGAAATTGTTCTCCGACTCCCGTCGCACTGCTGCTTTCTTCTAACAACGACAAAGATGATACAATGATGCGTGTTCATACAAATCTCACTATGCGGAGGTTAAAGTAGAGTGAGAGAGGAAAAATTTTCATATTTTTTCATGATTTCCATTTGGTACAGAATCTGGGCAGAGCCCAGATTCTGTACCAAATGGAAATCATGAAAAAATATGAAAATAGATTTATTGTTGATTTGTCTCCACATTTCGGGCAGAGCCCGAAATGTGGAGACAAATCAACGGAGGTTTACAAGCTATGGCGGATACTACGGCGTATATCACCACCATTGGGCAGCAAAGCTCTCGGGTTACGCTGCAAGACAAAGAGGAGCGGACGCAGGCCATCATGGATGGCAGGGCATTGGGAATCGAATGGCGCAAGATCGCACCATTAGCCTCTGACAATAAAGAGAACAGAAGAGAGGGAGGGCGCTACCATCTTGTTATAGGAGAAAAATCTTATGAAGTCTATGCCCGACGGATCGAAAGTGCCGACGAAGGCGGGAGCAATCGATACGAGATTCAGATAGAAGAGCAGTCCTTCGAAGTGAGCATTGAGGACGAACGCACAAAACTACTGGCAGGGACGGTGCGCGCGGGAGTTCCTTCGAACGCGGCCAGAGTTAGTGCACCGATGCCTGGCCTTGTGATAGGCACACCACTTGAAGCAGGCGCAGAGGTCACAGCGGGCCAGACTGTCGTCGTCTTAGAGGCTATGAAGATGGAGAATGATCTCGCCTCTCCCATTAGTGGAACGATTAAAGAGGTCCGCGTCCAGAAAGGCCAAACGGTGGAGCAGGGACAGGTACTTATCGTCGTCGAAGGTGAGAAGAGCGCATGAGCAATATGCTATAATTTTAAACGGCAAAGAAGAGAGGAGAGAGATGGATCTACATACAAGTAAAAATGTTGATGAATGGAAAGAGAAGACAGCAGGACCAGAGAGCGCAAAGGAGCGCAAAGCTCGGTTTGTCACCAGCTCAGACATTGAGATCCCTAAGCTCTCTACAGAGGAAGATCTGGCGTCAAAGGACGCCTCGGAGCAACTGGGCTATCCGGGCGAGTTTCCCTTTACACGCGGCATTCGTCCAGGCATGTATCGCTCCCGACTGTGGACCATGCGCCAGTATGCTGGCTTCGCCAGTGCGGAAGAATCGAACAAGCGCTATCACTATCTGCTCTCGCAGGGCACCACGGGCCTCTCGGTCGCCTTTGATCTGCCGACGCAGATGGGCTATGATGCCGATCATCCACTGGCCACAGGTGAAGTGGGGAAGGTCGGAGTCTCTATCTCAAGCCTGGAAGACATGGAGATCTTACTCCAGGGCCTACCACTAGAGCGCATCAGCACCTCAATGACCATCAATGCCACCGCAAGCATCCTGCTAGCTCTCTACATAGCCGTTGCCCGCAAGCAGGGAGCAGATATACACAAGCTCTCAGGAACTGTCCAGAACGACATACTCAAAGAGTATATCGCACGCGGAACATATATTTATCCGCCAGAATCCTCGATGCGCATCATCACAGATATTTTTCGCTACTGTGCCGATGAGCTACCCAAATGGAACACCATCAGCATTAGCGGATACCATATTCGAGAGGCCGGGGCCAGCGCGGTGCAGGAGATAGCCTTCACACTCGCCAACGCCATCGCCTATGTCCAGGCCGCACTCGACGCCGGTCTCAACGTCGATACTTTTGCCGGACAGCTCTCATTCTTTTTCAATAGCCACAACAATCTGTTTGAAGAGGTCGCCAAGTTTCGGGCAGCACGGCGCATGTGGGCACATATTATGCGAGACCGCTTCTCCGCGCGTGATGCAAGATCAATGATGCTTCGCTTCCACACTCAGACGGCAGGCTCAACACTCACCGCCCAGCAGCCCGACAACAACATCGTGCGCACCGCCTATCAGGCTCTGGCAGCCGTGCTCGGCGGCACACAATCGCTGCATACCAACTCAAAAGACGAGGCGCTCTCACTTCCAAGTGAAGCGACTGCCCGCGTCGCGCTACGCACTCAGCAGATCCTGGGATACGAAACAGGAGTAGCAGACAGCGTTGATCCTCTAGCCGGATCATACTATATCGAATCGCTTACCAACGAGATTGAGCGGCAGGCGCTGGATTATATCAAGCAGATCGACGACCTGGGCGGCAGCGTCAGAGCCATAGAACACGGCTTTATGCAATCGGAGATTGAGCGTGAAGCGTATAACTATCAGCTTGCACTGGAACGAGGCGAGGCGATAGTGGTTGGCGTCAACCGCTTCGGCATTGAGCAAGAGGAGAAAGCCGTCTTACAGCAGATCAATCCCGAAGTGGGCAGGCGACAGGCTCACAAGCTGGCCGAGCTACGCGAGAAGCGGGACAACGAAAAAGTCGGACAAGCACTGCACGCTCTGAGCGAGGGTGCGGCGGGGAAAGAGAATCTGATGCCGTTGATTATTACTGCGGTAGAGGCTTATGCCACACTGGGAGAGATCAGCGACACGATGCGGCGCGTCTTCGGCGAGCAAAGAGAATTTCGTAGCCTGGAATAGAGAGGCTCTCTATTCTCGATTATTTAAAAAACCTTAAGGGGGACTTTCAGCAGCATATGCAAGAGCAGAGACAGCAACTGGCCCAGGCACCGATAGGAGTCTTCGACTCAGGGGCGGGTGGTCTCACGATTCTAACAGCTTTACGACAAGAATTGCCTGACGAGAACTACATTTACTTTGGCGACACCGCGCACTGTCCCTATGGAGCACGTAGTGAGGAAGAGATCATCGACCTGACTGTGCGCGCAAACCGCTTCTTACTGAAGCAAGGAGTAAAGCTTATCGTTGTCGCCTGCAATACCGCCTCGCAAGCCGCGTTAAGTGTCTTACGCGCTACATACGATCTCCCCTTTGTAGGAGTCGTACCCGCCGTCAAACCAGCGGCCCGGATGACGAAGCGAGGACGTATTGGTGTAGCAGCCACAAATAGTGCAGTCAAAGCTAGCTACTTACAGCACCTGATCAAGGACTTCGCCGCCAACATCCAGGTGTACGCCGTTGGCTGTCCAGAACTAGTAACCCTGGTGGAATGTGGTGAACTCGACGGAGAGGTTGTTGACCAGACGCTGCAACGAGCATTCGCTCCTCTCTTAGCCAACGATATAGATGTTCTCGTCTTAGGGTGTACGCATTTCCCCGCGCTGCGGCCTGCAATTCAACACGTGGTCGGCGAAAACGTCCAGGTTATCGATAGTGGAGCAGCCATCGCGCGGCGTACACACGACATCCTGCGTGCAGAAGGGCTGACGCATCCAGAGCAAAAAGAAAGGGGGGATGTACAGATATTGTGTAGTGGTGAGGCCCAGAGCTTCAGCAGGGTTGCTAGCGCAGTCCTTGGCTATCCTGTCGCTGCTCGTCAAACTATCCTTTAATCTCTATCGACATTTCAGTAAGTTCTACAATCATACATGTGAATATGTAGTCACTAAGGAGATACAGAGCGTAATGCAGAATATGGCCCTGCCAGAGAACGACGAAAATACAGAAATGCAAACAGAACGAAAACCGCTGAAACCCCTTCATGTCCGAGTTGCGCGCCTTATATCTATCGTCCTTTCACCTGTTACCATCTCATTACCGTTTATCGCGCTCGTCGCGCTCTCCTCTCACGAGTCAAATGTGCTACTTTCGGCCGCCCTGACCCTCTTCTTTCTCACCTTTGGGCCAACAATCTATATCATCATGGGAGTGCGCTCAGGGAAATTCACCGACGTAGATGTTAGTGTTCGTTCGCAGCGTACAGGACCGTTCTTATTCAGTATTCTCTCAAGCCTGCTCGGCTTCTTTGTCCTGGACTCCATTCATGGCAGCAAAAATCTAGAGAGCGTCCTTCTCATCACCGTCATAAGTGGCATTCTCCTTATGATTATTACCTTCTGGTGGAAGATCAGTATGCACGCCTCGTCCCTGTCCGGTGTCGTAACCATGCTCAGCATCTTATATGGAAAAATCATGCTCCCGGCATTTCTCCTCGTCCTACTAGTAAGCTGGTCACGCGTCGTACTGCGCAGGCACACCATCGCCCAAGTTACAATCGGCTCGCTTGTGAGCATCGTCCTATCCTGGCTTTTTTTGAGTATAAGAGGCATATAAAAAATGGGTAGATAGCTGTTGGTCTTAGCTACCTGCCCATTATAGAGAGATGCCAAACGTTATTGCCTACTCACAGTATCAGCCGTTCCAGCAGGAAGGGCAACGCGGGCGGGGATGCCATCACGTAAGGCTGGCACAGCCGCAGGTCTTGAGCGGAGCTGAGCGCGAATGGCAGGCGCTTGCGCACGACGCGTAGTTGTGTTCGTCACGCGAGTGACCAGCCAGATGAAACCGAAGAGACCAGCCCAGTTAACGCTTGCCAGCGCAACCAGGAAGACCCAGGTAGGTAGGCCCAAACTATCACTCAGCAGGTATAGGAAGCCAGTCACCAGGATATTGATCAGGGTCACTGGGATCAAGATCAACCATGCAAACTGCATCAACTGGTCAGCACGCAGACGAGGCAGCGTTGCACGAACCCAGATAAAGATGAAGCAGAGAAAGTAGATCTTCAGTGCAAAGTAGCCCAGCGCCAGGATGTTGCCGACAAAGCCCCAGAGGAGAGAGTTCTGATGAACCAGGAAATCTACACCGGGACCAGCGAAGCCACCCAGGAACAGGTAAGAGGCGATCCCTGACACGATAGTCATATTCCCATATTCACCCAGGAAGAACATAGCCCAGCGCATACCACTATACTCTGTCAGGTAACCAGCGACTAATTCTGACTCGGCTTCGGGCAGATCGAAGGGGGCTCGGTTCGTCTCAGCCAGACCACAAGTGTAGTAGATGACAAGCATCAATGGCTGGAGAAGAAAGAACCAGGCCCAGGGAGTAAAGCCCTGAAAAATGAAGTCGAGCACAGAGATACCGGTCTTCTGCCAGATATTCTGGAAGCGACTAATATCGATGATCGAGATTGTGCCTACGCCATCCTGACCACCATAGTGTGGATAGCCAAGCAACCCAGCCAGCACACTGGTCAACATAATAATGCTAACAAGGGCCAGGAAGAGAGGTAGCTCATAAGAAATCATCTGAGCCGCAGACCGCAGGCCACCCATCAGTGCATACTTATTATTTGAACCCCAGCCGCCCATAATCACGCCAATAACGTCGATTGAGCTCATCGCGATAAGATAAACAATTCCAGTCGCCAGGGCGCTACCTGGCAGGGCAAGATATGGCGAGAAAGGCAAAACGGCAAAGCTAGCGATAACAGGAGCAATAAAGACCGATGGGGCCAGCAGGAAGAGCACTTTGTCACTTTTTGCGACATGAATATCTTCCTTCAACAACAGTTTAGCGACATCAGCCACCGTTTGTAAAAGGCCCCAGGGACCAGTATGTATAGGGCCGAGACGATCCTGCATCCATGCCATCACCTTGCGCTCGGCAAGAACCAGGATAGTCGCACTGGTCAAAACAAAACCGAAGATAGTAACGAAAGCAACAACAAACTGCAGAAACTGCCAGGAGATGATGCCTTGCAGTAGTTGTGTTCCCAGATCTTCAGCTAAAAGCATTGCAAACATAAGATAACTCCATCACCTGGACACAATTTTATCGATCGACCTCACCAAGAACGATATCAATACTTCCCATAATCGCAATGGCGTCACCCATTTTGTGCCCACGCAGCAACTCAGGTAGAACCTGTAAATTTATAAAAGAAGGGCCGCGTAATTTTGCACGCCAGGGATACTCGCTACCATCACTAATAAAGTACACACCTAGTTCACCCTTACTACTTTCGAGGGCGAAGTACGTCTCACCACGAGGAGGACGAAGGGCAATCGGAGTACGGGTGCTGATAGGGCCGCCAGGCATCTTATCAATCGCCACGCGACACAGACGAATACTCTCAGTAACCTCGTTCATCTTCACCATGTAGCGAGCATAGCAGTCGCCCTCCTGGCGCACCTGCACATTCACGGGAACCTCACGATAAGCCATATAGGGGCGATGAACGCGTAAGTCCCAATTTACACCGCTACCACGTGCCATCGGGCCCGTCAGCCCATATGCGAGAGCCTGCTGCGGATCAACATAGCCAACACCCCGAGTGCGCGATTCAAAGATCTCATTGGCGGAGAGGAGTTCATCCAACTCCTTCATGTTCTTCTCCAGCACATCCAGGTAATCCTCGCACTCACGCAGCCAGCCCTGTGGGAAATCGTGGAGAACACCGCCCACACGCAGATAGTTGACGTTGAAGCGACTGCCAGTTAATGCCTCAAAGAGAGCCATAATGCCTTCGCGATCCCGGAACGTCCATAGAACAGGCGTATACGCCCCTAGATCCAGCCCATAAGTACCAATAGCCACGAGATGACTAGAGATACGCTGCATTTCATTCGTAAGCAGGCGGATATACTGGGCACGGCGTGGAGGCTCGATATCCATCAACTGCTCAACAGCGCCTACATAAGCAGTCTCATTAAGCATTGGCGAGAGATAGTCGGCATTGTCCATATAGCGGATACCACCCATGACAGGGCGATTCTCTAGAATCTTCTCAATGCCGCGATGCAGGTAGCCGATCACGGGAGTACAACCGGTAATGGTCTCACCCTCCAGGCTCAACACCAGGCGCATCACGCCATGTGTGCTCGGATGCTGAGGACCCATATTCAGCAGCATCTCTTGCGATCTTACGCCTTCGCCCGTATTCACACCTTCGCCTGTATCAGCGACGGGGCCCTGATAATCTAGATCTTGATTTGTAGCCATAAGCCAGGTTTCCTCGTGTATATATGATTATCTTCCTCGCCGCCATCTACGTAGACGAACGAAAAAAATAATTGACCAGATTAATGCTAACAACGCTGCCATACCTGCAAACAAGTAGCTATTGGTATCACGATAGAACAGGAACGTATAATACGCAAAAGCCCAACAGCCAATAGCGACAAGAGCCGACATAACCATGCCCTGTATACCCGACGCTGGTGCCCGTCTGGTAACACTCCTTCCAGGTTGCGAACTCGATGTTGCGACCGTTAACGGGCGAGAAGCATGCTGCTTGCTCGCTCCACTCTTCGCTCTTCCTCTTGTTCGTGATCTTGCTTTAGGCATAATCGCAACTCATGTAGCCGCCTCGCGTCACTATGCTTTTCCATCTTGCGATGGGCTGGTGGTCGGCGCAGACTCGCCCGCGCGCGTCGATGTATTCAAATTTGCAGTCTCTTGCACATCCGCGCCCGTATGATCGAACGTCGGCGTACCAGGATGCAAGCGCTCCTCCAAGCCCTGTCCCAGCTTCTTCTGCACTACATGTTCAACATTTTGCTGCTGAAATTGAGGGGACACAGCCATGTTGGGATCAACCTGAGTTGTTGCCTGCGGCTTTACTGTGCGAGGGACCTGATGGAAGCTCTTGAGTAGCGGATGACCATCGAAATCATCGTCAAGCAACATCCGACGCAGATCGGGATGACCCGCAAAATGAATACCATACATATCATACGTCTCGCGTTCAAGCCAGTTAGCTGTTGGCCAGACAGATACGACGCTATCGACCTCTGGTCCCTCGCTCTCGATGCGAACTTTGAGCTGGATTAATTGACCACGTGTCGTCGAACGAATATGATAGATCGTCTCCAGATGATCCAGCATATCGGTCCCCGAAATGCAACTCAAGAGATCAAAGCTAAGTTGATCGCGTAAAAAGCGGCAGACTGCAACCAGGCTTTCGCGCTCAATATCCAGACCGAGATAATCACCCTTCTGGGTTCGGGAAGCAACCTCTTTACCAGTAATCTGAGCGATAGGAGCCAGATCACGCACGAGGGCTGCATTCTGATTGCGATAGCCAGTAGTAGCACTGGGAATATTCGTTGATCGAGGTACTAAATCCATCGCGTTACTCCCTTACGCCATGCATAGACCAGGCCCAGACTCAAAATCACAATAAAGAAAAGGATCTCAACAAAACCGAAGATGCTTAATTGTTTAAAAATGATGGCCCAGGAGATAAGAAAAACGATATCTACATCGAAGGCCACAAACAAAAGCGCGAAAATGTAGAAACCCAGAGGATACTGAACCCAGGCACCGCCGATAGGAGTTTCACCTGATTCATACGTTTGAAGTTTTTCTTTAGTATTTTTATGAGGTGCGAGCACATTAGCAAGCGTCGTTGCCACAATGACAAATACAAAGCCCGCTGCAAGCAAGATACCTGCATATAAATATCCGAGATTAGCTGCTGTTGACACGAGCTTCCCCTCCCAATAAATACCTCCGCTATAGGCAGCGGAGGCCAGAAAATGCTGTTTTGATTATAGCACAGGGAGGAAGAGCCGACAATTTGGCTAGAGCTGTGGCAAGTGCACGGAATCGGGCTTTGTCAGCAACTGGAAGCGAGGCATAGCCGATTTCAGCCCTTCGGTGACATGAACCACGATAACACTGACGTTATCCTCTCCTCCACCGTCGAGTGCGCTCTGAATGAGAGCCTCGCCCGTAATAGATGGATTGGAATCAGTATTTTTTATCACGGCCTCAATTTGAGGGTCGCGCACCATATCCCATAAGCCATCAGAGCAGAGCAAAAGCTTATCACCCATCTGGAGCTGAACTGTAAACGAATCTACCTCGACGGCCGCTTTTTCACCTAGACTTCGATAAATCTGGTTACGCTTGGGATGCGTATAGATATCGTCAGGCTTGATGATGCCTGCCTCCACTAGACTGGCCACAACCGAATGGTCCACAGTGACTTTCTTCAGACCCTCCGTGGGCCGATAGAGATAGGTTCGGCTATCACCCACATTGGCCACATAGGCCACCGTATCAACCAGCAGGGTCGCAGTGACTGTTGTCCCCATATCACCATGCTGCTGCACATTATTCTGATGCACAGCAAGATTCGCCTGCTGTATTCCTTCAACGAGCAACTGGATATACTGTTCGTCCTTCAAAGCTCCAGATTGCGTCAGGCGAGGGAGAATGGAATCCGCAATCGTCTGAATCGCCAGTTGGCTAGCATCCTCGCCATTAGCATGACCACCCATGCCATCGGCAACCACGAAGAGACCGAACAACTGCGGCAGCGAAGGCAGAACGCCCTGAGCAGCGAAAAGACTATCCTCGTTTGGTTTATACTTTCGTTTAATACCTGGATCTGAGCGTGTACCAACCACGAAGCCCAGGTGCTGACCATTCAAGTGGCGCACTGAATAGGGCACCGTTTTATCCAGGTCGCCCTTACTATTATTCTGTGTCATCGTCGCCATATCGATCGTTGGCTGTTCAACAAGAGGCAAGCCACCAGGCACAATGGTTGGATGATCGGCCATAGATGACGCAAATGAATGCGTTGAGGGAGCCGACAGCGGCGACGTAGAGGGAGGAAACGGCTCCTGGTCTCCTACAGGCTGCTGATTGACAGGACTATATTGGATCGGGATCGGAGGCTGCATCTGCCCAACGGGAGCATTGTACAACCCATTTGTATGATGAACCTCATTGTTGTGTAGCGCCTCCTTTTCAGCAGCACGTATCCGTGTAGCCTCAATCTCAGAGAGGCGTTGCGCGTGTGCTATATCGGCTGCCATGCGTCTATGACGGCGACGGCGGGCAAGTCCAGTCAGCAAGAGGACAAGCAAAATAAGCAAGATGAGGAAAAGTACGATAGCGGCGACTGCTAACTGCCAATACGAAATTGAGAAACCAGCAATTCGCAAATCACTGTTGAGCCACGAAGAAAGCGGAAATGGTACAGTTTGGTCCGAGGGAGATGCGGCCTTTCTAGCCTGAATGGGCATGATCTGCGTGCTCAAGTCTGCAAAGCGTTTCGCACCATCAAACTGCGGATTCGCCTGGAACGCCTGTGTAAAATAGGTGTGTGCTTCCGTTGTTGCGTGCTTTGTATAGTAAGCATCCATACCACTATTCCAATCGTCATGCACAGGATTCTTGACGTTCAGAATCCTCGACATCTCTTTCTTTACAAAGGACTGAATATCATCTGTCGTCATAGGTGGAGCCTTTGAGAGATATAGACCCACCAGGGAGCCGCTCTTATCCACAAATGGAGCACCAGATTCAAGCCCTCGACTCCCCGTTGAAGAGATCACGTTGGGCACCAGGAACGCTTGTACCTGCTTTTTATAGTCAGCGAGACGCTTTGCATCCTGATTGGAAGGATTTAAAGTTCCGACTGTGTTATCATTACTAAAGAGTTGAAGGGCGTTATGCTCAGCATTCGTGGAACTCTCTGTTTTGAGCGAAGCAAGAGGTAAATCAAGAAACGGCTGAGGACGATCACTGAGAAAAGAGAAGAGCGCTGGCCCTTCGTAACAATGTGCAGGCCGAGCTCGGCACGTCACAGAAGGCGTCGTCGTTAAGGACAGCGTCAAGGGCTGAGAGCTATATGAGTTGTTCATGTAGATATCGATGTGCGAGAGTGTTGCTGTCGGGCTTGCATCGAGGCAGGTCGCCTGCTCCTCCGAATTCACCAGATTGCCGTCGGTGAGTATCCAGTTCTCATATGTGTTTGTTTCTGATTTGAGCCGACTCGAAAGCAACACACCCAGGCCAGTACATTCAGCATCGGATGGAGGGGGATTCGCACCAGTTGTTTTGCCGAGAGAGTAGTAGACCAGCAGGCGGACAACAGAAACGCCCGCGCGTGCGATATCCTGTGTTGGAGATTGAGGATTCTGGCGAGCAACGGCAAAGGCAGATGCGGGGAGCCACAACTGCAAAGCAAGCAGGAGCCCACCGAGAACAGAGAAAGCGGGCAGGCGAAAGACCCGGCGTCTCCCAGAGATGAGACGATGCGTACTCATGAACACTTTCCCTTCATACCTGATATACGATGCATAAAAACTGCCTCTTATCATCCTAAACGGTTCTTCAAACCAGTATACATCTGCCGCACGGCGGGCGAGCTTCCCATTGGTCCATTCATTACAAATGTACACTGAGTAAAGGCCTCTTCTAATTTATTTTCACGCTCATACACTTGACTGAGCAAGAAGCGCGCCTGATGATCGGCTGCATTCAAAATCAGAACTTGTACAAAGGCATGCTCTGCAATAGATAATTGATTGCTGCGGAGAGCCACCTGGCCCAGGGCAAACTGGAGTCGAAGGCGCACGATCTCTGGCTGTGACGAAGCCAGGCGCAGGGCCTCTTGATACTCACGAATGGCGGAATCGAATTGACTTGTCTTATCAAAGCACTGCCCTAAACGATCGTGTGAATCAAAGTCGTTGACATTCAGGCGCAGGGCCTGAATATACGAAGAAATAGCCTGAAGCGGATTCTGACGGAGAAAAAACCAGACATCACCTATCAACTTATGAGTCTCTGCATCATTCGCATTCAATTGTAATGAGCGATTGTACGCCTGTAAAGCAAGATCAGCCTGTGGAGGTGTACGGCGTGCAAAGACCATACCGAATATTTTGTGAACAAGAGCGTTGTTTGGCTCCATGCCATGCGCCCATTTGACCGCCTCATATGCCTGATTAATCTGAGGTGGAACAGCGGCCAGGTAACCTAGAGCTGCTGTTATATGCTGACCCACTGGTCCTGTGTTCGTTTTTGAGGCTAGCGAGAGAGGTGTCCCACTCTGCCCACCTGGAGATGATGCGGCAGGAGTAGCACCAATGCCAGGCCCTGATGCAGGTCGATTGGGAGTGAGTGCTGGACGCGGCGCAATCTGAGGATTTGGAAGAACGCCCTTCACACCTATCTGTGCTGACACCGACGATACAGGTGGCAAGGCGTTCAACGCGCGCTCCATCTCCTCCGCACTGGGCCAGCGCTGCTCCACATTTGGCACCAGAGCTTTCACAAGTATCTGCTCAAAAGGGACTGAGACGTCGGGCCGTAGAGAACGTACAGGTGGAAAAGAGAAGATATTTGGCTTGTTATTTACGGCATCATGCCGTGTCAGCAAGCGATGTATCGTAGCACCAAGGGCATAAATGTCGCTGCGGGGCTCAGGCATAGCATGAAGTTGTTCGGGTGGTGCATAGCCCAGCGTCATGATGATGGTCGCCTGACGCTGCGATTGAAATGTGCGTGCAATACCGAAATCGATCAATTTAATCTCACCACGCTTCGTCACCATGATATTTGAAGGTTTGAGATCTCGGAAGATGATGGGCGGCGATTGCGTATGCAGATACTGTAAGACGCCACACACTTGCCTCGCCCAGCTTCGCGCGGCGGCTTCAGACACACCACGCACTCCATTGACGCCGACTACATTCCCCTCCAGCTCCAACATCTCGGCTAGAGTATGCCCGTCGATAAAGTCCATCACAAGATAATGTCTACCAAGCTCGACAAAGAAATCGCGCACGCGCGGAATACAGGGATGATTGAGGTCGAGCAACATGGTCGCTTCACGCGAAAACCACTCAACGGCTTGCGCTCGCTCGCTCTCATTCTGGAACTCGTCGAGCATCTCTTTGACCGCGCAAGGTCGGTTGAAACGTGTGTCCGTCGCAAGATAGACAGCTCCCATTCCACCGGACGCGATGAGCCTCTCAATTCTATAGCGATCATTAGAAAGAACTGTACCAACACTCAGACGGCGGGGATTACCTCGTGAACCTGTATCAGGCAGCACAGCTCCAAGTGAAGACGGTGTTTGAGGAGTCTCTGGCACATCAGGTCTCTGTCCATTCTGAGCCGGAGCAGAATTACTCATAGGTAATGAATTCTTCGCATCATCAGACGAATAATTGTTTGCCATAATATTTTACACCGCTTTGTACTTAAAAGACATTCCTCATGAAGTTCAATAACAGACAACCTCTATATCACAAATTGAGTCTTTTATAGGGGGCATTATAACACATCTTTCCCTTTATGAGCAGTGCCCACCCACACAGCCTATCTATCTACCTATACGACCTACATGCTTGTAGACCATCAGAGACCCGCCCCAGATCTATGACATCCATTCTCTCATCAGCCTCTATCCAGGCAAGTATAGCGAGCGCGTATCTTTTCTGGTCATAGGCCCATTATCCTGGTCAAACCAGTACAATCAGAAAGAGATAGCACGATCCTATACTATAGTAACACAGGTGCACTAAATGTCCAAGAGTTTGTATTCCAAATCTAGAACAATGTATACATTGCTCCGTTTCAAAGTAATGACCTATAAAAAGATGATACCGCATTCAAGAAATGGGGATACAAGAATAGTACAAGCTGGCTATACACGCGGGCGCGGTCTATCGGTTACGGCACTAGCATGCGCCGGAAAGCCTTCGAAGTCGGCCAGGACACGTGTTGTCTCACGCAAATAGTCATAGCCCTCCGCCGTCAGATAACCCAATCCGGTCCTCTTCAGGAAGTCGAAGACGGACGTGCAAGAGAATGTATGCGCGAAGCCACCAGTGGGAAGAATGGCATTGGTGCCCAGGCTATAGTTGCCCATAGAGGTGGGTGTGTAGGGACCAATAAGAATCTCGCCCGCATTCTTTAAAGCAGGCAGAAGCGCAAACGGCTCATGCACATGCAGTTCCAGATGCTCCGGTGCATATTCGTTCACAAAATCGAGAGCCTCCTGCATACTCGAAGCCAGTACCAGACCTCCGGTTCCCTTCTCCCCCTCGAACCCGGCACGGCTGAAATTCTGACGCATCTCTGGTAGTGCGGCAATCTTTGCAGGCAGAAGCGCTTGAACAGCATCGATAAGCGCCCGATTATCGGTTACAAGCAGACTTGAAGAGTCGGGGCCATGCTCGGACTCGATGAGAATGTCGCGCGCTACCAGCTCTGGATCGGCGCTCTCATCGGCCAGTAGAATACCCTCACTGGGCCCAGCCGGCAGGCCAACATCCAGTCGGCCATAGAGCAAACGTTTTGCAGCCGAGACATACGGATTGCCCGGACCAGTAACTTTGTGTACACGAGTGATCGTCTCGGTTCCATAAGCAAGTGCGGCGATAGCCTGAGCGCCACCGATACGATAGATCTCATGAACACCACAGAGATCGGCGGCGACAAGAGAGGCTGGATCAACGCTCCCATCGGGCGCGGGAGGAGTACAGACAACCACGCGGGGCACACCAGCAATATTCGCGGGGGTGGCAAGCATATACATCACCGACGGAAAGGCTCCCTTGCCACGTGGAACATAGAGACCGACATCAGAGATAGGCGTGATTCTCTCACCTGCCATTACACCAGGAGCCACCTGTGTAAACCATTGCTCGTGCGGCATCTGCCGCTCATGAAAGAGACGAACATTCTTGATCGCCCGCTCAATCGCCCGATGAACATCCTGAGCCAGCAGAGCATGAGCGCGATCAACCTCCTCCCGGCTCACACGCAAGCGATCAGGTGTTAACTGTACATGATCAAAGCGCTCCATAAACTCAATCAGAGCCTCATCACCCCGATCCCGGACAGCATGGATAATTGGACGGACATAGTCGAGGAGATCATCGATGGCAACCTCCGCACGGCGTAAAAGACGGGCACGTTGGACGGAATCTAGTTTCGCGAGTTCGTAAAAATGAATCATGCTTCTCTACATCTTCCTTATTGAATGTGCCTCACAAGCTCATGCTCATAAAACATAGAGACCGAGGCGAAAACATGGACGCTATTATCATATGTGACTGATCGAAAAGTTGTCTATAGCCTATATTTGAGCAAGTCTCTTCGTTCGTTCTGCATTGGCGGCTGCATCGATATCAATCTTCATCCAGCGAGAGCCTAGAACGCCGGCGAGGCCAGCGAGAAGCAGGGCGGGCGTGCATGTCCAGAGGAGGGCCAGACTCAGATCCTGACCGGCAAAGCCTGTTTGGAAATGGAGACCATGAGTTGGATCAATATTTGCAGCCAGCAGACCAACCAGAGCAGGCGAGAAGGCGTCGCCGAAGAGATGTGCTAACATAATTGAGACAGCCACAGCAGAGGCGCGCAACCACGAGGGCACAACATCCTGCGTCGCCGCCGTAGTCGGTCCATTATAGACAGCCAGGAGCAGAACAGACAGCAGAAAGAAAATGGTAAAAACGATGAAATTGCGCGCCAACATAGCGAATACAAAGATGGGGACGGCACAGAGAAAAGTAATGCCACAGATCAGCATCCGCCCTCCTGTGTAGCGGCGGCTAAGCACATCTGCCAGATAGCCGCCAATCACCGTGCCAAGCAGCCCACCCACAACCACCACGCCACCAGAGTAGAGACCCGCCGCGCCAGATTTCAAGCCAAAGGTATCGTGCTGCTGAAGATAGGTCGGCAAAAAAGTACTGGTAACTCCCAGCACGAAGTAGGCGAAGATTTGCATTACAATCAGCGCCGCCATCGTCTTAATACGCAGCAAGGTCAGACATAGTCTTAGTGCACTCTGTGAAGAGCTGGTGGAGAGAGGAGTCACAACCTCGTCTACCGCAGGTGATGCAGCCAGGCTCTCTTGCGAAACAGTCTCCTCGTCAGCCTGATTGCGCGCTGGCTCGCGAATCCTCCAAACCAGTAGGGCGAGCAGAAGACCGGGTAGACCAGTCACCAGAAAGGCCAGACGCCAGCTCCCCGTATAGAGGCCCGCCAGAGCACCACCAAGCGCAAAACCTCCCAATACACCCACATACTGAGCCGCACTCCACCAGCTCATAATCCGCGAACGTCTCGAGCGCTCAAAATAGTCGCTCAACAAAGCCGTTCCTGCCGGAAAATAGCCAGCCTCGCCAATCCCCAACACCATCCGTGAGAGGAACAGCGTCAACAGATTCACCGAGAGTGCACTTAAAGCCGTTGCCACGCTCCAGATGGCAAGACAGATTGTCACTACATTCTTGCGCTTCGTACGATCAGCCCACATCCCTAATGGTATTGTACTCAATGTATAGACCACGATAAATGCAGAGGTCACAATACCGATCCCGTCAAGTGAAAAGCCTAGCTCCTTCGCCACCGTATTGGCTGCCCCAACCAGCACATAACGATCGAGATAATTGAAAGCACTAATAGCAAAGAAGACTCCAAATACAAAGCGCCTTGAAGCAAAGAGAGACGGTTTCGCTGCACTACGATCTGACGCACGCTCTTCCATACAGATCTCCTATAGATATACCGATTTTAAAAGGCTATAAGAAAAGGTAGAGAGACTCTAGTTTGAACAGTAGCATATACGAAGAGATTTGTACAGACGATAAGGATGTGAAGCGTTATGGTATTATGGTGAGAAATACTTGCCTGATTGGAGATACGTTTTTTATGGCCAATCCAGATCCAAAACAGGAGATTATCAATAAGCTTTCGCGTTTGTTATTACCGCGTGTAAGTGCTTCTAACGACAAGGCAGAGGGGGAGAGGACGTTGCGCTTCCTTAAAGAGCGCTGTATACCTGGTCGCCAAGTACATTTTGTCCTCTTCGAGGATAAAATGGGGCAGCAGATCCACTTTACCTGCTATATTGTGCAGGATGCCGTCGGTAACTGGCAATTTAGAGGGGCGGCGGGCGATGGCGTTACCGGCACGCCAGGACCGGTAGTCGAGCAAGGATGGGCAAATCTGGGTGGTGGTGGCATGCCAGACCACTTTTACGCGGGTGGCTATGTCGCGGACCACGGCCTGGATGTCGTCCGTGTGCGGTTGGTTGCAGAAAATGGAACCGTGATCGAAGACATCGTAGAGGATGGAATCGTGCTCTTCCTGACCGATCAGCTTGTCACACTACCAATAGAGGCTGAGATCTACGACCGTAGTGGCAAGCTCGTCTATCAACATCGGGTGCTGGGTTAAACTTACGGCTAACGCTGCACGCTCAGCATATCTAGAAAACTCCACGACTTTAAATCGCGCTCAAGATGGAAGCGCAGCAGACCATGCATGGCTGACTCTATTTCAGCATGAAGGCGTGCATCCAGGCGAAATGCTGGAATCTGGGCCCATTCAGTGCGCTGAAGAATACGCATAACTTTAAGAGCGTTTACAGAAAGGGCCTGAGACCAGAGATGAGAGCAATTGGGGCAGAGAGCACCGCCAAGAGTAGGTGTAAACCCGTTTTCCTCAGCCTTTAACTCCGTCTTGCAATGGGCACAAGAGCGCAGCACTGGCTCGTAGCCAACAAAAGAGAGCAGATACATCTCGAAGTAGCGCAGAAGCAGGCGGGTGCGATCGCGATCATATTCCGAAGGGGTTATCCCCTCGGCACGACGCTTCTGAGCCGCCTCGGCATCGAGATCCAGAACCTTGAGCGAGCCGAGCAACAGTCTATAGACATCCTGGTGTTCAGTATCATCCTCAATAAATCGATCGATAAGCTCTGCGAGGTAGAAGCCGCAGGTCATATGCCAGAGCTCGTTCCGCAGAGCAAAGAAATTTTCGATTGATTGAGCTTGCGTCACAATATCTAAATTGCGCCCGACAGCCACCTGTAACTGACTATGACAGAGCAACTCTAGATGACCAGCTTTCTTACTGATCGGGCGTCGAGAGCCCTTTGCCACGACACGCATCTTTCCTTTGTAGGGAGTGAGAAGTGTCAATATGCGATCAGCTTCGCCTAGATCAGTATGTTTGAGGATAATTGCTTCGGTAGAATAGCTTCGCTGCTCACGCATTTGATGATATTGCCCAGAGAATATAGCTGTAAAAAAGAAGAGAGACGCAGCAGAACCGCGTCTCTTATTAGGAGGCGACGAGCGGACTCGAACCGCTGGTGCAGCTTTTGCAGAGCCGTGCCTTACCACTTGGCGACGTCGCCACAAAGGGGAGCGGGAGACGGGATTCGAACCCGCGACATCTTCCTTGGCAAGGAAGTGCTCTACCACTGAGCCACTCCCGCATTTACGCTTCTTTCTTAGCAAGCAAGCTTAGAAGAAACGCACCGCGTTTGCAGAGATAAGATACCATACCAAAGAATATTTGTCAATTGTTTTCGCACGCTTATCAAATCTCGAAGCCGCGCTCGCGCAGTATTTCGAGGACACGAGCAAGATTTTGAGCATCGACGTGAACCAGACGCTGTGACTGCTCAACCTCCGGACCTAACAGAGCCGAGAGTTCGTCATCAGCATAGAGATCGTGCAAGACATCCGACGAGAGACGCAACAGAGGAGCAGGCTCTACATAGACATGATTCTGATGAGCATAGCCATCGCCCCAGAGCTTCAGACGAACAAGAAACGAGCCAGGAACGCCCTCATCACAATAGTGGCGGAGGAAGTTCACGATCGACTCAAGCGAGATACCATCCGCTAGAGCGCGCTGCACAGAAGAAGGCGTGAGGCGGACCTCTCCGGTTGAAGCGTCGCGTTCGCTAAAGCGCTCCACCTCAGCAACAAGGTAAAAGTTCAGCACCGTACACACGGGCTGAAGCAGACCATTATCGAAGAGATGCCACTGCGGCTCGTGAGGAGCCGAGGCATCATCCGCACTCGTCTCTTGCCCTGGATCAATCGACAGGGCGGGCAGATAGTTCCGCTGCCAGAGCAGTGCTTGTACCGTAGATAACTTATGAGAAGCGATCTCCATCAGGCGTGAGGTCAGGCGGCGCACAAACAAAGGGCGAACCTGGGGATCGTTCCAGAGTGTATCTAGCAGCGCCTCATCATCTACTTCGAGCAGAGTTGCATCGGGCCACACTTCAATACGGCGTGCCTGCCGCTCCCATTCCATCAGAGAGTAGCGTACATTCTGCGGAATTTCCCCCTCAGTCGCCCGTTGCAGTGTCTCAATCATAGCCTCAGCGAGCAAACCACGCCGAATAGCCGCTGTCACACTCGCCTTTGTGATGCGATATTGAGCGATGTGTTCCAGACTGATGCGCTCGGCAAAGCGATCCAGGCGCACGAGCAGCACCTCAGAGACGGGTGCCAGGACCAGAACCTCGAAATTTGGCTGCACGATCAGCCGTGGAGCTGGCGGCGCCTCAACGGTAAGAGGACTATTGCTCATCAAAATCGCAGCTTCGGGCAGAAGACGAAATGAGAGAGGAGGATCGCTCTGGTCCACTTCTGCCAGGCCCAGCCAGTAGAGAGGGCCAGAGATAAAAGCGCGAATAAAGCCACCCTCGACCATATGCCATCCCTCGCGATGCGTCAGCCAGCCACGACGAAGACGGAAGTCCCAGCCATACGGATTGCTCGCGCTGGAATAACGCTCAGCACGCGCACCATATTGTCTTGGGAAGAGCAGGTAAGGTACATAGAGCTTTGTACGTGCAATAAAGGCCGCAAAATCATGCCAATCCTCTACAGATTCGCGCAACAGACGCTCAACAACCAGTTGACGAGAGTGTATAACCTCCTCGTGAGCAGGTTCAAAGGGCTGTGGTAGGGGTCGAACGTTGACCTCAGGCAAATAGAGCAGCTCATTCCAGAAAGAGCTGGTGAGAACCAGGTGATAGCAGAGTTGGACACGTTCGGCCAACGGCAACGAAAAAAAGTCTTCGGCAGGTGCCGCACGCAAAGCATTATTCCGCTCTTGTAACAGCCCTAACTGCACGAGTAACATGCGCAGGAATAACAGATAGGGGAGATCGCTCTCCAGACGCACCTGCTCACCCTGAATCTTCGTTCTCAAGTGGCTCGTGCTTAGATGATCAACAAGCTGGCGCAAGGCAGAACGCCCCAGTAGCCCATTATTCACCAGTGCCAGACCATCATGCATAGAAGCGACAAACGACCAGTAGAGATAAAGCGAGCGCTGGCAAGCATGCAGGCTATCACTGAGTATAGCCCGAGGAGCGTCATCCACCGGGACTGTACTCTCCAGATGCCATTCACTGCGCACAACAGCCTGCACCGTTTGTGGAACAATCAGAACGCCATCGTGAATGCCGCTGGTATAGTCGCGACCCGAAAAGTTTGTCTGCTTGCCCCAGAACACAAAGCCAACGATGAGCAAATGGCGCACCGCCTGCTCAAAAGCACCATGCGGGTGAGCGGCGGGATACTGTGGCGGCTGCAATGGTGTTATAGGCTGATAGAGAGCAGTGGATGCGACAACTGGTGCCGGAGCACTCTTCTTCTCAGAAGGGAGCAAGCCTGCATTCAGAAAATAGAGAGCCAGATCACGGCTATTCGTCCGTCCACCACAGAGGACTAGCTCACGAAGAATTGCCTTCTCAAGCTCGTCGAGATCCTGTAGCACCTCGCGAATCGAAGTCGTATTTAAAAGATACTGCGCAACCTCCAGAACCAGGGTCGGCGAGGACGCGGCAAGCACGCCGGAGGATGGCATAGCATCAGAAAGAGTATTCATGGCAAGCGGCGATAATGGCACGTGCCTTGTTTTTGCTACTGTTTGCAGATGATACGGCGGCACCGTCTGCAACAAATCAAGATCATTCTGGTCCATAGAAATCCTCATCGTGCAAAAGGGGGGGCTGCCCACGACGCTTCAGTTCATCGATTACAGACTCGAATGCGGCCTTTTTGAGCACAAGTAGATTTGGGTGAATAGATTGCACAATACTTGTGTCTACTGAAGTCGTAGCTGACAATTCGCGCATCACTCCAGCATCGCTTGTCTCAAGCAACTTCACACCAGTATAGATACGTACGCGTCCGTAGCTAGCTAGCCACTGTTCCAACTGCCTCAAAAGCTCAAAAAGCGGTCCTTCACTTTGTGCAGCGGCGGGAAGAGTGCGCAGTAACTCTACCAGGTGGGCCGGATGCAAGCCACGACCCAGGGCGTTGCTCAAAGCCGCCGGTGTTAAATGATAGCGTAACTGATCTTGTTGAACACCTGCGGGTTGCGTATATGTCTCCAATATCTCAATCGTAGGCCAGGCAGTCACCGAACAAGGAATCAGGATCTCGCTACTACTTATTATCTGTAGAGCCGTGCCAGGAATCGGTGAAAGCTCTTCGATGATCGACTCAAGCGGCTGGGCGTTTAGCAGCCAGCCTGCAAGAGGAGTCAGGCGAAAGGCCAGCAAGCGCCCATCCGGCGAGAGCGCGATATCGCAAGCTCCCCACCAATGTAAAGGACCAGACAGAAGATGAGCAATATAGGGCATCTCTGCACGCGACCAGTCACTCAGTTGCAACGGCTTGAGCGGGCGCTTCGACTCTTGCTCAAACCACCAGTGAGGTGAAGAGAAGAGTCGCTGACGCTTCTGTAAGAACAAGGGGTCCAGGCGATAGACAAAGCGAGCAAAGGCTTGAAAGTTAATCCATTGATCGGGGGGAGTCTGAGCCAGCAGCGAGATCAACATCTGCCGGGCCTCGCTATTCTCTGCATCCAGCTCATCGGCACGCAGAATAGGAATGCCCAGCGGCGCAGCGCGGCAGCATAGACGCAGCCCTTCGCTTTGCAGATCAAAGAGATCGCTATAAGAAGACTTATGCAGCCAGAGATCAAACAGGTCCCGCAGCATCTCCATACTGGGCGAACCGAGCAAGAACTGAGCAGAAGTCTGTAGTATGCGCAGAGCAGGGCTATTGCCCTCATCTTTGTAAACCATATTCATGAGGCGCAGAAAACGAACTGCGAAGCGCAGGAAGCCGGGTGGACGGGAGACAACCGTCTGTAAGAATGAGATGAGTGTGGCCGAGGGCGTATCTTCTGGCGGCTGAACCTGGACTGAACGATCTGAGCTAGCGGCCGCGCGGGCATACATACTCGACTCAGAGGAGCGCGAAGGTTGACCACGTGGCGACCAACTATCATCCGGACCGAGCTGATAGCCATCCAACGCACGGCCTACAAGCAAAAGGTCAGCCAGGATACGATAGGGGTCCGCATATTGCAGAAATAGAACACCGTACTTATCGTCTTCCTGCTCTACATCGAAGCTCGTTACAGGAACCGAGACGCGCAGCGAGAGCCGCACCTCTACCGGCACATACCACCCAACATCCAGCAGAGCACCACCCAGGCTACCGAGTGGCGGAGTTGTATAGCTACTCATGCTTGTACGAAAGAGCAACGCCTTTCCCTGTAGGATCAGCAGAACACGCTGAAGCTGGCCAGGCTGCCCTAGTGAAAAACGCTCAAAGAGGCTGCGCAGATCCTCGTCGGTAATCATGCCACCAGCAAGCGTTAAGGCGGCCAGAAGTTGGCGCTGCGACTTTTCCAGCGTGGCAGCTACCCGTCGCACGGCATCTGGCTGCTTTAACGTCTCAACCAGCTTCTCAGCAAGCTGCGACTTCGTCATACCATTCGTAACCAGCTCATACTCGCGCGCAATCCCTCGCAGCTCACTTAAACCTAATTGCATGAGCACATTCGTCAAATCCGTACTATAGCGAATAATCATCGAACTCGCCTGGTGTGAGTTCTCAACTGACGATATTTCAGATTTTCCCTCGTGCGAGAAAGACGGAACAGGCCGCTGCTCCTCGGTGAAACTATGCATAGAAGATGTAGGGCTTATAATAGGAAGAAAAGCCGCTGGACGAGCGAGCCAATGATATAACAGAGCCGCAGCATGCGCACATAGCGTCGTAGGAGATGAGCCACACGAACAATGACACACCCACTCAGAAACGCTCTTTACCTCGATATCAACGGAACAAAGAAGCTGCCTCTCCGCTTTTTCTTGTCCTTTTTGAGGCGGCTCATTTTTATCCCAGGCAGCAAGAGCAGAAGCAGTTGGTGGAATCTCAAGAATACCGCTAATACGTGCACCCTGTCGTCTTGTCTCTCGAAAAGAGCCAATCCGACTATACTCTTGACCCAGCGAGGCAACAGTCAGTCCGGCCATATGGATAATATCAGTAGCACGTAAACGTTGCAGGATATCAGGGACAGCATTTTGCATGAACGAGTTACTCGAACCTTACTACTTGGGCAAACAACGTTGAAGTATGATAGCATGAAGTGTCTCGTCTGGTCAATCTTCTTCAAACTAACATCATCCTGTATTAAGACGATACAGGGTTCCTCTCTATGAATCAACTTGACATGTAAGCTCTCCCTTACGTATAGTTAATAGCAAGACAATCAAAGTAAACCGTCTTTCGTAGAAGAATCGTATTATAGAGAAGACACAATAGCATTTAGTGGACAAAAAGCTGCTATGAAAGGTTGTTTCCGCCATGCCTAACAATCTCCGGCTCTTAGCCGATGAAGACAAATTTACCGATGAATTGTATGGTTTCATTACCGACCCCAATGCGGATAATCGAAACGAGCGGGCCATCGTAAGCGTCCTACACGAAATAGCGCCACAAATCGTCTCTGTTGCAGAGTGTATGATCATCGACGGTGTTGACGAACGTCACTATGTCGCAGAATATGTTCATGCAGTGGTTACGGGTGAGGGGATTGGCGAGTAAAATTGCCAGGATTGAGAGGGGCGAAACTAGCTAGAAAGTACTGATTTCGTCCCTCTTTGCATCAGTTTATACACGACTTTCTCCTCGATCGTTCAAACGCATGCCGAAGGCATACCTGATCTTATTATATTTTTTGCTTTTTCTACAATTTGGGCTTTGCCCAAATTGTAGAAAAAGCAAAAAATATAATAAGATCAATGATTGGCTTGTCAACGATGTTTCTTATTGGCTCTTGTTGTTCTGGCATTGGATTGGTTAGACTTAGTCAAATAGAAGCCAATTCAGGAGAAGAGGAGCTTATGAAAGCAGACAGACATCTTCATCAACCATTGCCACTCTTTACCGCATCCCTACAAGGGTTCGTCCATCTTCAACGAGATACCGAGACTCCTCTCTATCGCCAGATCAGCCAGAGCCTGCGAGAGGCAATATTGGCGGGAGAATTGGCTGAGGGCGCACGACTACCAACCGAGAGGGCACTAGCTCAGGCATTAGGAGTCAATCGTACGACCATTATGAACGCCTACAATGAACTGTCGGGAGAAGGGCTGATTGAAGGGCACGTTGGAAGAGGAACTCTCGTCAAACGCAGCTTTTTCGAGCGAGAAGACGACTACTTCGATCAAGACATGCCATCATGGCTCTTCGGCCTGGCAGCGGGAGAGGAGACTCTTCTTGATCCTGATGCCCGCGTGTTAAGCGAATTATCTACGTTAGGAGAAGGGCAGGAGATCATCTCGCTAGCTCAGGGCACACCGGCACTCGACATGCTACCCGCCGAACTGCTGCGAACCATTGTGAATAATAACCTGCTAGGCGCGCAGCAGCAAGCACTGGGCTACTGTCCAGTAGGCGGTTCGCAAAACCTGAGGCGCAGTATAGCGGCACATATGCGCAAGCGAGGCGTGGCAGTGGACCTCCAGAATATTCTCATTCTCTCAGGCTCAACGCAAGGTATTGGCTTGATTGGTCGCTTTTTACTCAATCCGGGTGACGAAGTTGTTGTTGAGGTACCCACCTATCTAGGAGCCGTCCAGACGTTTCGAGCACTAGGAGCTCGTGTGATAGGGATACCGACCGACAACGAGGGAATACGGGTCGACTTGCTTGAATCGGTCCTGGCACGCCGTCAGCCGCGTTTTATCTACACTCTGCCAACATTTCAAAATCCCACCGGGTTTGTGATGTCTCTAGAGAGAAGACGGCGGCTTCTCTTACTGGCCAGGCGCTACCAGATTCCCATCCTTGAAGACGACGCATACGGGGAGATCTATTTCGATGAGAAGATACCGCAGCCTCTGAAAGCCCTGGATACACATGGTAATGTCCTCTACCTGAGCACCTACTCAAAGATTCTTGCTCCCGGCCTGCGTGTCGCCTGGCTTGCCGCGCCCGAACCGGTCATTGAGCGGCTCTCGATGCACAAACAGGTCTTTGACCTCAACACCAATGCCTTTGGACAGTGGATTGTCAACGAGATATTGCAACGCGGCCTGCTGGCCGAACATCTCAATAAGATCCGCAGTTGCTATAAATATAAGCTAGAGCTTATGCTTGAAGCGATCGCCACCTATTGGCCGAAAGAAGTGCGTGTCTACCGGCCAGGAGGTGGCATGCATCTCTGGTGCCGCCTCCCAGGCGATATGCGTGCACGGACGCTACTGCGGGAGGCTGCGAACGAAAAGGTAACCTTTCTCATAGGCGAACCCTTTCACGTGGACGGTGGCGGCCATCACTATATGCGCCTTAGCTTCGCTTCGCCAGAAGAAGCACACATCACAGAAGGGATTCGACGGCTGGGCATCGCGATGGAACGACTTCTAGCTCGCCGCCGCCTACGACCAGATGAACGCGATCAAGCCATCGAACGCCTGCCTCTGGTATAGTAGAGAAAAGGAAAAGAAGCAGGAAAGGACGAGCAATGTCTTCGAAGATAGATGAGGAAGATTGGGAAATTACAAGTGAAGGATTGTATGTAGCCAGGCGAGAATTTCTTATTCGGCGCGGCTACTGCTGCGCCAACAAGTGTCGTAACTGCCCATATATCAACTGGCGTCTTCAATCAGACTGGCAACCAATTTCGGCTGAAAGCGTCAGGCGAAACAGAGTAGCTCCCAGATCCGTCGCAGCCGCCCGCACTCTCCTACAGTATCACAAGCAACAGCTAGAAGACGTTGATCTGAGCGAACAAGATCGAAATCGGCAAATGATCCAGCATTATGCACACTTGCTAGAGCAATGGGAGGCCAAAAGCGGGTGCGAAGAGATATAAAGGTTATTTCAATTTTTACTATCATTTACTTTTTCTACATGATTTAAGCTCTTCTTAAATCATGTAGAAAAAGTAAATGACGTATATTAAATATGATCTCGGAAATCAGGTGTGATAGACGAAACTGACCCCAGAGCCCGGATGATAGGTTGCATAGGACAGTACTCCCCAGCCAACAACATTGTAATTGCTGGTATACACACTTCCATCAGGATTAATCCTCTCCACAATCGCTACATGTCCCCAACCGCTAGCATACTGAACACCCGGCTGAAGTACAATAATAGAAGGCACATGCGGAGTATCGGAAACGACCCAGCCGCCATAGCCCGCAGCATTATATGCCCATGCACTCGCATTACCACTCCACAGTATAGCGAAACCCGTCAACTGATGATACCGGTAGTCGGCCCACCAGGTACACTGACCAGGGCTAAAGGGATTAGAAAAGTTTCCATCAAACGTACTGGGTGCAGTAGGAGCCGCCGCCGGCCCAGAGGATGGTGCAGGCGCTGTGGTTGGCGCGGGAATAGCAGCAGGCGTAATATTTGTATTTACACCCGCAAAAGGATGATTGCCACCTGCACCGTTGTACTCATAGCCATCCTGAGTCACCGCCGTCGCCGTCGCCGCCTGCGCAGCGATCAACGCAGTATCATTCTTTCGTGACGAGATCATGCGCATAATTGGTTGAAATAGCCCCACGCCATTGCTATGGCCTTGCGTATCAGCGGGTAGAACTGCCGCAAGTGTACCGAGTACAATAGCTACCAGCGTGACACAGACACCCAGATGAACCACACGGCTCCGCCCCTTCGGCGCACGCATCGTTCCAGTACTCTTCTTGCCCGTCGCAGGAATAACCACAGTGCGTGGGCGAGTGGCTGGCGGAGTGCGCTTTGAAAGAGAGGGAGGAGGTACATGTATATCTTTCGGTTGCTGAAGCTTTGTTAATGGCTGCGATGGCACATCTACCGCCGGGAGAACCACCGACGCTCCTTTTTCTCGCTCTGATGTGCTCTCAACCGGATCTACTCTCTCTTCTTCTGCCGCTTGAGCTACAGAGGCAGAAGGATAAGAGGGAGCAGAGGGAAAAGGCAACTGCTCGCCAAACTCTTCCTGACTCTCAAGGTTATCTAATCCACCAGACGTTTCGTCATCTTCTCTACCCGTCTGCTTTAAACTGTTTTCCTTCAACACCATTGAACAACCTTCACTGACTAAAACATCAAACACAACTACTTACTAGATAAACTTGCGTATGCTTCTCTGTGGGGCACAAAGAGACTGTACCCGACCACATTCGTCCAGTCAAATTTGTCGTATTGGCATAGGACTATGGAGCTAGTACATTTTTATCCTGCTCTGAAATAAAATGCTAAATATCACTTGTATAGAAGTATTTGAGCAACTCGCATGGAGGATATGCTAAAACTCAAATATCGTTTCTCTTTTTTATAGAAGAAGAGAAGATTAGCGCATGATGAGGAAGACATAGCTTTGCGTCTGAGGAGACATGCAGGATAGCCAGCCGGCACCGCAGTTTCTCACAGCAGCCTGAAGTGCACCGGGACCACCGTTATAAGCTGCGAGTGCTTTGGCATAGTCACCACCATATTGGCCCTGTAGCTGTGCCATATAGCGGGCGGCACCATCGAGTGCTGAGGTTGGATCATATGGATTAATGCCCATGCTCGCCGCCGTTGCAGGCTCAAACTGAGCAATACCTACCGCTCCAGCATATGACTGTGCATATGGATCGAAGTGGCTCTCCTGCTGAATCTGGTTCACAAAATAGATCGGACTGATGCCGTACTTTTCTGCATCAGCCTGAGCAAGAGCAACATACTGGCTTTTTGGGAGTGCTGAGCCCCCATTTGTCGTTGTAGTGTCGGTCCCCCGCCCAGGAGCTTGATCGCGGCGAGCAGCGATATCCATCTTCATCTGCTCATTCTGGGCCCATTGTATAAAGCTCCCCACTCCAGGTACATCGACCTGTCCATTCCCAACGGGAGACAAAGAGAGCGTGGTTAAAAGCAGAACACTTATTATGAGTGCGAGCACAACTAGAAGACGGAGATGAGGATGTAGATACCGTTCTCTTTCGGGCAACCTTCGAGTAGGAGAAGGGCGTTTTTTTGAACCAGGAATTACTAGCGGCTCTCTCTGCATACGAGGACTCATAGTTGAGTTCAGGGAGGAGACGAAAGTGCGGGTTTCAGAGCGCACTGGAAGCGAGACGCTACGATAGTGATCGGCGGGCTGCAAATTTTTGGTAGGTCGACCTACAGGCGATGCAGATGGACCAACAGGAAAAGGTACTTGCTGCTCTACATGAGGTTTCTGTACCACATCCGTGTTATCTCGGAACGCACCTGGCATGGCACTACTTCCTTCTAACCAGTCATCCAGATTATCTCTATCTGGCCGGAAAGAATGAATCTGTGACATTAATCTACCTCACTACCGCTTACTTACTAAAGAGCAGAAGATAAACGTCTTCTTCTCTTCACAATACAACGCATAATACTAACACTTTAAAATCGTGTCCGACCCCCGTCATCCCCATCTTCTTAATATATAATCCTGTACAGCTTCGCTGCCTGATACAATTTAATTTTATAATTTTGCTTTTCTTACATATTTCGGGTGAAGCCCGAAATATGTAAGAAAAGCAAAATTATAAAATTAAAAGATGAGCATCGGAGGCGCTTTAAGAACCAGGGTACCAGAGAAAGTGGATACCCGGTCCAGGGTAGAAACGCACCCAGTCAAGGCCAGCCCAATGGCCATTCCAGTTCCAATTGCTCGACATCACTCCATTGCTCGCATTCGCGACTCCATTCTCAACCACAGCAACGTGCCCATACCAGCCAGCGCCCTGCGTACCCGGTCCAATCACAACGATTGAAGGTCCATTTGGATTGGGCTGGTCCGACATCACCCAGCCATAAGATGGAGCAGCATATGCCCATTGATAGGCATTGCCCAACCAGGGAACATAATGCCCCGTCAACTGCTGGTAACGCATATTCGCCCAGTAGGTACATTGACCATAGAAGAAGCGGCCTAAGCTCCCTGCATCGGAAGGCGGAATGTTACCCGTTGTCGTCGAAGGAGCCGATTGAACGCCAGCGTACGTCTGATTTCCAGCGTCAAAACCATCCTGAGTCACTGCCGTCGCCGTCGCCGCCTGCGCAGCAATCAGCGCAGTATCATTCTTCTTAGACGTGACCATATTCATGATTGGCTGAAGTATTCCAAGACCATTCGCCTTGCCATCCGAGCTTGTAGGTAGCACAGCCACCAGAGCACTCAGAACAATCACTACCAGCGAGACGCAGACACCCAGATGGATTACCATACGCCGCCCCTTTGGAGGACGCATTGTTCCCGAACTCTTCTTCCCAGAACGTGGAACAATTACGGGTCCACGCGCGGGCTGGCCAGGCTTTTTCTCCTCACCAGTCATGGGAAGCAATGTTGGAGAAAGCGGGGCGGGAACGAGAGGAACCTGGGATTCACGCGGGGACGGAGTGGGAGCATAAGGCAAAGTTCCCTGCTCACCCGGTGCTTCTTGAGTAGCCACTCCTTGCGCCCCTCCCCTACTTTGCTGTTCGTTATCAACGCGCGTACGAGAACGATCATGAAATAACATATGTAGATCCTTCAATCCGTCAGGTGTGCCAACATTTTCAAAAATAAGTTCCAAGATGCTAAGAGAGACTTTACCCAACGAGCCGTGATGCAGTCAATCGATTCGTCTTTTTACAGGACCATATAACTACAAAGCACAGGGTCAAAAGAAAAACGTCACCGGTAAGGGCTACTAGCCTCCTTCCTTCATCGCAACATTTTCAGTATCTCATCGTATAAAACGGTTCTACAGCGTTTAATGGAGAAAGCTGTGCACAAGAGAGAAAATAGTACTGTTAACTACTCCGCTCTCAAGAGACGAGGCTGGTCCCTCACCCAAAACTGAGGACGATAGGCTCATTATGATTTTTGACTTTTTCGTCCGGCCAGAAGCATACAAAGCGTGGATTTGGCTGATCCAATCAGCAAGCTCTCAGGGAGCGTGGCCGGATGTATGTGTCAAAAATCATGATGGAAGCCCACGAGCTGAGCATCTACCGGAGCTCGCGTGAGACGGGACGTATTTCTCTCAAATAAGGAAGACCTCTGGAACTCCCTGATGCACAAGCAGGGAGTTCCAGAGGTCGCGTTCTATGAGCCAGGATACCAGAGGAAACTAACGCCCGGTCCAGGATAGAAGCGCACCCTATCCAATGTTGCCCAGCGTCCAAGCCAGTTCCAGTTGCTCGTCATGACTCCATCAGAGGGCGAAGATTCAGCATTTTCAACGACTGCGACGTGACCAAAGCTGCCAGCACCCTGAGTATATGGAGCCAGGACAACAATAGAAGGGCCGTTCGGATTGGGCTGGGAGGAGATAACCCAACCAGAAGCAGGAGCGGCATAGGCCCACTGATACGCGTTGCCCAGCCAGGAAATCCAGTGACCCGTCAACTGACGGTAACGCATATTCGCCCAATAGGTACATTGTCCATAAAAGAAGCGGCTCAGATTGCCTGCATCTGAAGCTGAAAAAGAGCTTGTCAGCGAGGATGGAGCAGACTGAACACCGGCGTAGACCTGATGACCGCCAGGATCATAGCCATCTACCGTCACCGCCGTCGCCGTCGCCGCCTGCGCAGCGATCAGCACGGTTGAATTGTTCTTAGAGGGATTTAAGTGCATGATGGGGAGAAATGGATTCATCTCCTTCGCATCCGTTCCCACAGGCAATACAGCAATCAGTACTCCAACCACAATAAATAAGAGCAGCACACTTACAGCTATATGAACCACTATCCGCCTTGCAACAGACGAATGGAGCCTCTCCACTTGTCTTCCCTGAGCACCAGGAATTATAAGAGGCTTCCGTCCAAACGCTGCTTCCTGCCTGGAAACGGCAGGAGAAGCTTTAGACTGCTCCGACAATGGGAGATAAACAGGTACAACATTTTTTGGAGGAAAAGTCGGGTGCTCTAGTACCGGACTCTGAGGCGTAGATTTTGATACAGGTGGAAATGTTTTATCAGACTGTTGAGTACCACTTTTATTCTTATCACTACGATCCATAGACAACATACCTATTACCTTTATTTTAAACAAATCACACTACAGCACCACATATACCGCCAGGAATTGCTATAGACAGTACCAACAGCACTGTAACCAAATTATGTATTGCCGTCAAATACTCTATCGAGATCAGTACTATGCTCCTAGTGTATTGCATTCTTGCCCTTCTATACACCTATCATTTGTCTAAAGCAATTTCTTCGTATAAGAGAAGTATATATACATATTTATATGAGAAAGAGACCTTACTAGACATTTTTAACGATAGTAGAATAAAGAGGACTGTTTTCGTGCAGATTGACACAGGCACATGCTAGAATATAGTAAAGAACAAAACATCGAGAGCGGGTTTACGACTTCATACAAAACCAGAAGAGAAGACGGAAATTTTGCAAAGACAACAGTCGTTAGAAGACGATCGGCAGCCAGATTAGCTTGTTCCAATAACAGCAAGAGCGCAGGAGTATACAATGATACGTGTCAGGTTCCAGATGTTCTCCTTACTTATTGTACTATTAATTATAACATCATGTGCTATAATACCTGCTAGTTCAAAAACGAAGCAGATGCCAGTAACTCCTACTGCGCTTCCGCCGCTCACAAAAGACGATATCTGTCCAAAGAACCTGCATTTGCCTACAACCTGTCAAACACCGCACTCGCTCAGAGTTGCATACGGAGTTGAAGCGATCTACGAGAAAGGGTACACAGGAGAAGGGCAGACAGTGATCGACATGGTATCATTTGGCAGCCCCACTCTAAAGCAAGATATGGATGTTTTTGACCAAACATTTGGGCTTCCTCCCATTGACTTGCAGGTCATCTCTCCGCTTCATGAGCAGGAAACGGATTTGCACCATGATAAAGAGGGATGGGCAGGAGAGACTACATTAGACGTTCAGGTTATTCACTCCATCGCCCCTAAAGCTAAAGTCATTGTTCTGACTAGCCCGGTTTCGGAGACTGAAGGCGTGCACGGCCTGCCTGAATTCCGCCAGTTGGAACACTACATCGTTGATAACAAGCTAGGCAACATCGTCTCTTATAGCTGGGGAGCATCGGAACTTACTCTTATGGATAAGCAGGGGCAGCAGGAATTACAGCAGTGGAACGACCTGCTGCAACAAGACAGCGTGGAACAAAAAATAACGCACTTCTCCGCATCGGGAGACAATGGCGCGACCGATTATGCAGATGTAGATGGGACGAAGCTCGCCACCGTACCGACCACCAGCTTTCCCTCTGACTCCCCGTGGGTGGTAGGCGTAGGCGGAACGACTCTCAAACGCATAGGCACTGTCCTCAAAGAAACGGCCTGGAGCGGTAGCGGCGGGGGATTCAGCAGATTTTATCCAGCGCCAGACTATCAACAGCCATTAGCGCAAGCGCAACAGAAACTCTTCCAAAATCATCGTGGCGTCCCCGATGTCGCAGCGGTAGCAGACCCATTCACAGGGCTCGCTATCTACCAGGGTAATTTCTGGACCCTGGGTGGTGGAACGAGCGCCAGCGCTCCCGTCTGGTCCGCAATGATGGCTATAGGCAATCAAATGGCGGGGCGTCCATTGGGATTCATTAATGCAGCACTCTACAAACTCTCATCCACCGATGCATATCAGCAAGACTTCAGGAGCATTACCAGTGGAAATAACAATAGCGGAGCAGTAAAAGGCTACTCAGCAGGTCCAGGATGGAATCCCGTCACAGGCTTAGGAACGCCAAACGCCGAGAAACTGCTTCCCGACTTGATTGCCACCATCCCTGCGTAAGCATCTGTCGGACTCCGTCGTCTCCACCTTCTTAGCATACGATTTTGTGCAGCTTCGCTGCCTGATACTTTTTTATTTTCTACATTTGCTTTTTTACACATTTCGAGCTTAGCTTGAAATGTGTAAAAAAGCAAATGTAGAAAATAAAAGATGCCGTGTTATGTTCCTATTCTTTATGCTATGCTTTTGAATATGAAAGCATCTATGCAATTTACACTCTTTCTTCTTATTAGCCTCCTTTCTCTTAGTGCCTGCGGAGGAGCGCCATCATCTGCTCCTCCGGCACAGCAGATCGTTCATTGCAGTCCGCAGGGTGAGGGGCAGGCACCGGGAAACGTTCCAAACAGCATAGAGGGCGACTGGCCACTTCTGCACGGCAATCTTCAGCGCGACGGCGGAGCCTCGACAAGCGGAGGGGGTCATCTTACGTTATCGTGGACGTATTGTACAGGTGCGGCCATCTCTTCTTCCCCCATCGTACATGCGGGCGTGGTCTACATTGGTTCGACCGATTCTACGCTGACTGCCCTGAATGTTCGTACAGGGAAGATGTTGTGGAATATTCAGACGGATGCCGCCCTCTACAGCACGCCGGTTATCCAGGATGGTCTGCTCTATATTTGTTCGCTCGATGGTACTCTTTACGCGGTCGATGCTCAAACCGGTTATACGCACTGGCGCACTCATATTCCTACAGAAGGGGCGAAGATCTGGTCATCGCCAGTCGTGGCCGATGGCTTGCTGCTCGTAGGCGTGGCCTCAACGTTACAAGAGAAGCCGAAGATTCCAGGGCAGGTGCTCGCCTTTGATATACACACTGGAAAGCTGCGCTGGCAGACGTTTGTGCAGGCAGGTCATGCTCCCGGCGCAGGTGTATGGAGTTCACCAGCCGTTGATGCGGCACGCCACATTGTCTATGTAGGAACCGGCGACCCCGACGATGGAGTTCTGGCGCTGAACATTCAGGATGGAAGCACGCGCTGGCACTGGCGCTCAACCCTGCATGATGTGAGCGATACAGATATCGGTTCGGGACCCATGCTCTATCCTGACCGGCAGGGGCACGAACATATCGCGGTGGGCGGCAAGGATGGACAGCTCTACAGCCTCGATGCTAGCAATGGGCAGGTATTGTGGAAAACACAGGTCGGCGAGCACGTCTACAGCTCGCCCGCATTCGCCAACGGCACCATTTACGCTGTTGCCGTTCAAGGCCAGAGTGCTATCAGCCAGGCGCTTGACGCTGACACCGGAGCAATTCGCTGGCGTCACACTATTCCGACGATTGTCTATGCCTCGCCTGCTATCTCTGGACAGCACCTCTTCGTCGCTATCGGAAATGGCTTCGGGTCGGGCGACGGCGGTGTTCAGGTGCTCGACGCCTCCACTGGACAACTTCTACAATATGCCGATCTACATAGTACGGCCTCTTCTTCTCCCGCCATCTTGTCTTCCTGTCTCTTCGTCGGCAGTAGCGACGGCAGATTAAGTGCATTTATCCGCTCATGATGTTAGATGACAAAATCCAGCAGCTTCGTCTATAATAAGCACATATATTCAAGAAGGAGAATTTTTCATGGCAAATTATTCTAAAGGTGCTAAAAAAGGGGAGACACTCCTTTCCGAGCCCTCTAGATCTTTAGAAGAATCGGAAAATCGCTTCGCAAACTTCTCAGTCCGTTTACTGGATAGCGGTGATGCTCTTGTCTATGGTGTGGTTGGTGCTTGTTTTTTTATTGGTGCCCTCTTCGCTCTCGGCTATAGCTTCTGGGAATTCTATCTCTTGCTGGACAGATCTGGCTTTGAACCTGGTAAGTTGGGGCAAGCAATTATTCAATTTGTATCCGATCTTCTACTTGTTCTTATTATCATGGAGGTGCTGGGCACCGTCACACACTACTTAAGAGAGCGGGCCACCTCTCTACGCCCCTTTCTTTTCATCGGCATCATCTCTGCAACACGTGGTATCCTTTCCATCGGCGCACGACTTTCCGTTGAAAGCGCGACCATTAAGCCCGATGAGTTTCAACGCGCAATGATCGAGCTAGGAGTGAACGGAGCGGTAATCCTGGCTCTGGGTATCACTATCAAGCTGCTTGGGAACCTGGTTGATGAATAGATGATTGTCGTTACGCAAGGGAAGTGAGCAGCGAAAAGCTAATTGTGGTATGCTTAGAACATATGTATTCTTCTTTGCTGGCGGATTGGAAGTACTATGGTTTCACAGAGGCATACAAACGCGGACGCGGCACAGAGGCGCGAGAGAAGCACGCAGAGGCTTGTGGAAGATGAGTATCTGTTCGGCTGGAATCCTACGCCTGGTATTGTTTCTGTCTGGGCCCACCGCGACGGTCATGCTCTGGTATGGCGACGCGAGGGCGATCAGGTGTATTGCAACACGGAACACTATCGTCCCTGGGTCCTCGCAACCTCTCTCGATGATGTAGACTATCTGGGAGCGGCTCTACAACCAACTGATAGGCGCGTGGCCGGGAAAGTAACAATCCGCTATCGTCAACTGGCTGGCCCAAATCCTTCGTATCGCTACTTGCTCTTTGCCCGCGACCAGCGCACACTGGAGCGCGCCATTCTGGAGGGTGCGGGCTCCCGCCTCAAGCGGCCCGTAAGCAGCTTTAAAGATTTGCAGGATGCGTACTATCGCGTGGGACCTGTTGAGCAATTTCTGATGAGTACGGGCAAGGTCTACTTTCGAGGCATCAATTACGAAGACCTGCACCGTCTGCAATTTGACCTGGAGACGACGGCGCTCGACCCTCATCGCGGGCGCATCTTTATGGTCTCTATCCGCGACAGCCGTGGCCTGACGACTGTCCTGGAAGCTCCAACGCCAGAAGACGAGGCGGCGCTGATCCGCTCACTCTGTGCTCTGATCCGCGAGCGCGACCCGGATGTCCTTGAGAACCACAATCTGTTTGGCTTTGATCTCCCCTTTCTAGAGCACCGCGCGCTCGTCCACAATATTGCGCTTGAGTTGGGGCGGCCAGGGGGACCGATGATTCTTGAGAGTCACCAGGAGACGCTGGCCATTGGACCCGAAGCCCGGCGGCGTATGCGCTATAGTCTGGCAGGCCGCGAGCTTATCGATACGCTAGATGCGGTTCGCCGCCATGACTTCGTTGTGCGCGATATACCCGGCTATGGGCTCAAAGAGGTGGCGCGCTATTTTGGGATCGCACCACCCGACCGTGTCTATATTCCCGGTGCGGACATCTTTGAGACGTACCGTAGCGATCCCGAACGAGTGCGACGTTATGCTCTGGATGATGTGACGGAGGTGGATGGGCTCTCACGTCGCCTGCTTGGTGCTCCATTTGCCCTGGCCAGCATGGCTCCGCGCCGGTATGATCGGTTGGCGGCGGCGGGGCCGGCGATGGGTATTCTTGAGCCGATCCTGGTACGCAGCTATCTGCGTATGGGTGCGGCCCCTCCCTATCAGGCGGCACAACAGAGTGCTGAGGTTGGCTTGCATGAGGGTGGCGCGGTCCACCTCTTCGCAGAAGGGATCGCGGAGCAGGTGGTCAAGGCAGATGTGGCTTCTCTATACCCTTCTCTGATGCGCACGTTCCGCATCGGCCCGGCCTGTGATCATCTTGGTGTTCTGCTCAATATTCTGGGTAGTTTGACGGATCTGCGCCTGGCACATAAAGAATCTGCTCGTCTTGCTCCTCGCGGCTCGGTCGAGGCCAATCATCATGCTGCAACACAGGCGGCGATGAAGATTCTGATTAATGCGGCCTACGGATATATGGGCGCAGGCTCGATGGCCCTCTTCGCAGATGGCAAGGCGGCGGGCGAGGTTACTCGACGAGGGCGGGCGATCCTTTCACAGGTGCTGGACGCCTTGAGGCAGCGTGGAATGGCCCTGATCGAGGCTGATACCGATGGCGTCTATTTTGCTGCTCCATCTGGCTGGACGGAGGGACAGGAGCAGGCACTGGTAAATGAGATCGCTGCCAGGCTGCCAGCGGGTATTCGCCTTGAGTACGAAGGACGTTACCGCGCGATGCTCAGTCACGAGGTCAAGAACTATGCTCTGCTCACCTACGATGAACAGTTGCTCGTTCACGGCGTGGCCCTGCGCTCCAGTCGGGCGGAGCCATTTGGAGAATCTTTTCTGCGCAAAGCTCTGCACTGCGTGATGCTCGGCGATGTAGTAGGCGTACGCAAGGTCTTTCTCGAAATGGTGGCAGACCTGCGTCATCGTCGCCTTCCAGCCTCTGATCTGGCCACACGAGTCAAGCTATCAAAGGCCCCTGAAACCTACCTGGCCAACCGTGCCTCACACAGCGAACCAGCTTACGAGGCTCTACTGAACGCAGGACGTACCTACTGGCATCCTGGCGAACGAGTACGCTTCTATCGCACGCGCTCAAAAGGCTATATCTGGCTTCCTGATGAGAACGAGGAGAGTAGCACGACAAACAACGACTGGCGTGCCCGCGCCGATGGGCGGATAGAAAAGGCGGAGATAGTAATTGATCGACACGAGATCGCCAATCGGCGCGATTACGATGTTGAGCACTACTTACATGTACTGCGCAATTCCTATGCCGCGCGCCTCAAAAAAGTCTTCTCCGACGACGACTTCGAGCAACTCTTCCGCCTGGAAGGTCAGCCCAGCCTGTTCGATCTTGATCCACCTATAGAGAGCATCCAACCCCGCTGGATTCGCTGCCGTTAGATCACTACCTCATCCTTTGGTCGAGTTCGCACAAGCATGCTATAATACGACAAGCAAGAAGCACTATCCAACATGGAAAATTTGTTTTCCGAGGATACTTGCTTGATTATGACACATAACATATTCGATCGATCATGCTCCATTTCTATCTTTCCTGACATCTAAATGAGAGTCATACGTCCGCATAGTCAGGAAATGAATACCATCTGCGGTGAAAAATATGGATATAGCTTTTACTAATAATCCGGTGGCTTCCGCTGCCAGTAGTAATATATGGTCTGCACTCTATGACCACGCATCACTAAGAACTGTTCTATCCGAGGTTTCTCCCTACGCCGCCCAGGCTGAGCAAGAGGTGCTTGTAAGCATTACGCTTCCCGTAGCGCCGTGCGATCCATTGCGCATGCTCAACGCGTTCGCCCAACTCAACATTGGCGAACGCTTCTATTGGGAACGTCCTGCTGAAAAGCGATCGCTGGTCGGCGTTGGCAGCACAAAGACAATTGAGACGACCGGTTCAGCTTATGTGGCAAGTGCAGCGGCGGCATGGCGTGAGCTTCAATCTCGTGCTTTTGTGCGCGTCTTGCCAGGAAGTGTTCCATTGCATACTAGTGGTCCCGTGCTCGTTGGCGGTTTCACATTCGATGTTCTCAATACGCCTACTCCTCTCTGGCAGGACTTTCCTGCTGGCCTGCTGATTCTACCTGCCTTGCTCTTTCACTGTGAGGAGGAGAGCGCGGCACTCACCATTAATAGTCTCTTGCCGTATCCTTATCACGAAGACGATACTCAACGACTCGTCGATGAGATCGAAGATACACTGCAACGGCTGGAGAGCATTATGCACACGGAGACTTCATCCGAGCTATTGACAGAGCTTGTGACCGAGGGACGTGAGCTGGCCATGCAGGATCTGCTTCCTCGCGCCGAGTGGCAAGCGATGGTAGCCAGCGCGGTGCAAAAGATTCATGAGGGTGAGTTTGAGAAAGTCGTGCTGGCGCGTGCCGTGCATGTGAGTGGAAGTGATGCTTTCGATATTCCAGCCACTCTGCTCCGTCTGCGTAAAAGTTATCCAGGAGCTCATGTCTTTGCAATTCAGCGCGGCGACCGCTACTTTGTGGGCGCAACTCCGGAGCGACTGGTATGTGGCGTGGATGGGCAAATCAAGACGGTTGCTCTAGCTGGTTCAGCGCGACGGGGTGCGACACAGGAGGAGGATGAGCGGCTGGGACGAGAAGAACTGCTGAACAATCCTAAAAATCAGGCAGAACATGCTGTGGTGGTGACGACTATTCGCAATGCATTGGCTCGCCTCTGCTCTCGCGTCTGGGTCGCTGATGCGCCACACGTGCTCAAGCTAAAAAACATTCAGCACCTGGAAACACCTATCATCGGTGATCTGCTTCCTGGTCATAGCATCCTTGAGGCGATTGAGGATCTACATCCAACGCCCGCTGTTGGCGGGTATCCCCGCCTGCCCGCGCTGGCCGCAATTCGTTCGATGGAACAATTGGACCGAGGCTGGTATGCGAGCCCTATTGGCTGGATCGGTACGAGCGGAAATGGCGAATTTGCCGTGGCCCTGCGTTCCGCGCTCGTAGATGGCGCGAATGCGACCCTGTTTGCAGGCTGCGGCATCGTTGCCGATTCAGATCCCGAAAGCGAGTATCAAGAGTCATGTCTAAAATTGCAGGTGATGCTGCGTGGATTGGGCGGAGAACAGGAAGCATGCTAAATACAGATATATCTACCTCTACGCAACCGGCGAACAATCCAACATATGCATATGTTAACGCCTTTATAGATGAGTTGCAGCGAGCGGGTTTGCACAATGTCGTTATCTGCCCCGGCTCGCGCTCGACTCCGCTGGCAATCGCGTTCGCCTCGCATCCCGCGCTCAAAGTATGGATGCACATCGACGAACGTTCGGCTGCCTTCTTCGCGCTCGGCATGGCCAAACGGCTCGCGCAACCCGTAGCCGTGCTCTGCACCTCTGGAACGGCGGCGGCGAACTTCTTTCCAGCCATCGTCGAGGCCCGCCTCACTCACGTTCCCCTACTTATTCTAACTGCCGACCGTCCACCAGAGCTGCGAGAGAATGGCGCACCACAGGCGATCGATCAGAACAGGCTCTATGGTATCCATGTCAAATGGTTTATGGAGCTGGCTTTGCCAGAGGCGACGAATGCTGCTCTGCGCTACGTCCGCACGTTAGCTGACCGCGCAACCGCCCTTACATTAGCGACACCGGCCGGACCCGTACACCTCAATTTTCCTTTTCGCGAACCGCTCACGCCCGACCCAATACCTGACCAGCCCTTACTCCCGCTGTCGCAGCGGGATCAAGTTGCATGGGAAGGCCGACCGGACAATATCCCCTACATAGAGGTACACGACGCACCACTCGCTCCACCATCAGCGCGCACTATTGCTGATCTTGCGCAACAGATTACTATGCATGAGCACGGCCTTATTATCGCGGGTCCCCACGACAAGCCGGAGCTTATAGAGCCGCTTACTCGTCTAGCGGCCCAGGCTGGCTATCCGATCCTGGCCGACCCGCTCTCACAGTTGCGCTGTGGCCCTCATGATCGCAGCTCCGTTCTCTCCAGCTACGATGCCTTCTTGCGCATCGACGATTTTCTAGAGCACAAGAAGCCAGAGTTCATCCTACGCTTTGGCGCTATGCCAACAGCGAAGCCACTCCTGCTCTATATCAAACGCTATGAGAACTGTCCTCAGGTGATCGTGGATGCTCACGGTGGCTGGGATGAGCCAACTCAACTAGCCTCCGAACTTATTCACGCTGATCCAGTAGCTCTGTGCGAAGATTTGATCGCCGCCCTTGCACAGGAAGACTCCGAAAAACGTCAGGAAAGCACATGGTTAAAAAGCTGGCAGGAGGCGGACCAGATCACACATGCCGCACTACACAGTGCCATCTCTGACTTTACAGAACCTTTTGAGGGTCGCGTCTTCATCGAGCTAGCGCAACTACTTCCCGATGGTGCGGCGCTATTTGTCGGCAATAGCATGCCTGTGCGTGATCTAGACACGTTCTTCTGGGGCGGGGAGCGGCGAGTGCGGATCGCCGGCAACCGGGGCGCAAATGGCATTGATGGGATAGTCTCCAGCGCGTTGGGCTTCAGCGCGGGGGCACCATTCAACGCGCCAGCAGTGCTGGTGATCGGCGATCTCTCGTTCCTGCATGATCTCAATGGTTTATTGGCTGCACGCTTGCATCGACTTAATCTGGTCATCGTGCTGATCAACAACGATGGCGGAGGCATCTTCTCATTCCTGCCTCAAGCTGCACATCCAGAGCACTTTGAGCAACTCTTTGGCACGCCAACGGGCATCGAGTTTGGCGCGGCGATTGCGATGTATGGTGGACACTATCAGCGAGTTGGAGATTGGGAGAATTTTCGTAAGGCCGTGCAGGAAGGCATGATCTCTGGTGGTTTACATGTGGTTGAGGTGGTCACAGAGCGAGCAAGCAATGTAGGTATGCATCGTTCTCTGTGGCGCACTGTAGGGAGTGCACTCCGTACCCAGGAGGAAAGCCAGAGATGATGGAGATGCATACTCCCTTCCTCAAGAACGAGAGAACCGAGCCTTTGCGCCTCAATGGAGTACAAATGGGCCTCGTACGGCGCGGCAAGCCATCCAGCACCCACACACTTGTCCTGCTTCATGGCTTTACTGGTAGCGCGGAGAGCTGGGATTCTCAGCTCGACACGTTTGTAGATATGGATCTCCAGGTTATTGCTCTGGACATGCTGGGGCACGGGCAATCTTCTGCGTCTGCTGATCCAGAGCGATATAGTATCGAACATTGCCGGGCCGATATTCTCGCGGCCTTACAATCGCTTGGTGTTGCTCCTCAACAGGCAATTCTGCTGGGCTACTCGATGGGTGGACGTGTAGCTCTCTATACCGCACTCTCCAGCTCCTTCCTGGCACTCATTCTAGAAAGCGCCTCACCCGGCCTACTCGATCCAGGTGAGCGCATCCAACGTCAGCAGAGCGACAACGCTCTGGCCGATCGCATCGAGCGCGAAGGGATACCTGCCTTTATCGACTACTGGCAGGACATTCCCTTGTTCGCCAGCCAGCAAAACATGCCATCTGATCGACGCACTACACAACGAGCACAACGTCTTAACAACACTACACTTGGATTAGCGAACAGCTTGCGTGGCCTGGGTACTGGAGTACAGCCTGCCCTACACAGCCATCTACGAGAACTTTCACTACCCGTTTTACTTATAGCTGGCGCGCTTGACAGCAAATTCTGTACCATCGCACGTCAAATGGCGGATCAGATTCCAAACGCTCAGTTAGCCATCGTTCCAAACGCGGGCCACACTGTCCACCTGGAACAACCAGAACGCTTCGTTGCTCTGCTCCATGCATTCTTTGAATCTTCATAGACCTATGATAAGAAAACGTTCTTATGCAATAAGGTTAAATAGTCTTATAATACTTCAGCAAATGAGGAGTCTGAAATACTTCATCGTCGTGCTTAAAGCGCGACACTCAGAACCTCCAACTCAATAGTCTAGCAACAAAGTGTTGTTTAAAAAGGAGACTTGTAATATGTCAGTTGAATGGCAAAAAGTTCGGGATTACACAGATATTATCTTTGAGAAAAGCGGCGGGATGGGCAAGATCACGATAAACCGCCCGGAAGTCCGCAACGCCTTCCGTCCGCTCACCGTCAATGAGCTTGCCGATGCATTTATTCGCTGCCGGGAAGATGCAGAGATCGGTGTCGTCATCCTCACAGGCCAGGGAGATCAGGCATTCTGCTCCGGCGGAGATCAGCGTGTGCGGGGCGATGGCGGCTACGTCGGAGAGGACGGTGTGCCCCGCCTCAACATCCTTGAAGTGCAGAAACTGATTAAATATCTACCCAAGCCCGTCATTGCGATGGTTGCAGGTTACGCCATCGGTGGCGGTCATGTCCTGCACCTGCTCTGTGATCTTACGATTGCAGCCGACAATGCCCGCTTCGGCCAGACTGGTCCCAAAGTTGGCAGCTTCGACGCTGGCTGGGGCGCGACCTATCTAGCCCGCGTCGTAGGTCACAAGAAGGCCCGCGAAATCTGGTATCTTTGTCGCCAGTACGACGCCCAGGAAGCCCTCGATATGGGTCTGGTCAACAAAGTCGTCCCCCTCGCTCAACTTGAAGAAGAGACTGTGCAGTGGGCACAAGAGATCCTTGAAAAGAGCCCCATCGCCATCCGCTTCCTCAAAGCCGCCTTTAACGCTGACACCGACGGCCTCGCTGGCTTGCAACAACTAGCCGGAGACGCCACCATGCTCTACTACATGACCGAAGAAGGCAAAGAAGGCAAAAACGCCTTCTTGGAGAAACGCAAACCCGACTTTTCTAAATTCCCGCGTCTCCCATAGATTCATGATTATTCGCACTATACAGTGGCATCCCTACCGGGTGCCACTGCTCACTAACTTTGGCACGGCTCACCAGCAACTTGCCACGCGCGAAGGAGTCATCGTCGAAATCTACACTGATGATGGAATAGTCGGCGTGGGCGAGATTGCGCCTTTGCCAGAGTTTACTGGCGACACCGTACAAGACATTCTGCCTTTCCTGCCATACATTGCAGAACATTTGCAGAACAAATCTTTGCCTGAAGCTCTATCAATACTACATAGTAATCTCAACACTATCCCCAGTTCGGCCAGATACGGCATTGAAACAGCCTTTCTTGATGCTCAAGGGCAGTCTGAAGGACGTAGCTTGAGCTCTATTCTTGCTCAATCAAGTTCCTCAAATGGTGACGGACAGATCATCCGTTCCGAGATAGCCGTTAATACGGTTATTGGCACTATGAGCACTGATGCTACTGTTAAGCTCGCTCAAGAAGCGATTGCCGCTGGTTTTCGCTGCATCAAGCTTAAGATGGGGAGTGAGCCAGAGGTTGAAGTTGCGCGTGTAGGGGCGGTGCGGGTGGCTATTGGGCCTTTGATTGATTTACGGCTGGATGCGAATGAGGGCTGGACACGTGAGCAGGCCAAATCTATTTTAATGCACTGTGCCGACTTCAATATTCAGTATGTGGAGCAGCCTCTCTCTCGGAATGATCTGGAGGGGATGCATGCCTTGCGACAAACAGTCTCTATACCCATTGCAGTCGATGAGATGCTTTCTGATCTTGCTAGCGCTCAGCGGATTCTGGCGGCTGGTGCTGCTGACATTTTTATTGTCAAGCCGCAGTTGTCGGGGGGATTATATAACACGCAACGTATGTTGCAATTGGCGAGTGAGCATGGGCTACGATGTGTAATTACGAGCAGCATTGAAGCAGGAATCGGGGTTGCAGCGGCCTTACATCTCGCGGCGTCTTCTCCCGAAGTAACCCTGGCATGCGGATTGGGAACGCTGCCTATGCTAAAGAATGACCTGATCTCTGGCGCTCTTCCCATCTATAGAGGAACCATGCGAGTTCCTGATGCTCCGGGTCTTGGAGTTACTTTAGATAGAGAGGCCCTTGCAACATTCAGTACAATTTCTCAAAGAGGCTTGAAGTGAACACAATAGTAGATACAATCCTTCCAAACTGGCTTTTACGCGCCGCTGAAAATGTTCCTGATCATCTAGCAATCAAATGTGGTGAGGTGCGCTGGACCTTCGCGGAGCTCAATCAGCAGGCCATACGTCTCGCCCGGCAATTTGCGGCGGAGGGCGTACGAGCGGAAAGCCGTGTTGCCATTCTGGCACGCAATGGACTGGAATATGTAGCAACGGTGCATGCCTTGACACGCCTGGATGCGATACTGGTACCCCTCAATATTCGTCTGACCTCTGAAGAGCTGGCGTGGCAGGTCCGTGACGTACAGGCTACGCACCTGATGAATGATAGCGTTCATGAGTCTCAGGCACGCGCTATCGCCCTTGCTCAGCCTAACCTTTTCCAGGCTACTCTGTTAGTAGAGCCAGAAACCTCCAAGATCTTTTTGCAGGGAAATGTAGAAGCTGATGTGCCTTTGCAAGATACGGTTCATCTCAGTGCAATCCAGTCGATCATGTACACTTCTGGCACCACCGGAACCCCTAAAGGCGTGATCATTACTTATGGTATGCAGTGGTGGAACGCAGTCGGCTCAGCCCTCAATCTGGGTCATCGTCCGGATGACTGCTGGCTGGCTTGCATGCCCCTCTTCCATATCGGTGGCCTCTCTATCTTGATGCGTAGCGTGATTAACGGCATTAGCGTAGTTGTGCAGGAAAAATTCGATGCGCCTATCGTGAATGCTGCTATTAGTGAAGATCGGATTACTATCATTTCGGTTGTGGCAGTGATGTTGCAGCGTATGCTGGCCGATCTGGATGCGCGGCAGAAGAGCTATCCCGATACGTTACGCTGCGTCTTGCTCGGCGGTGGCCCCGCGCCCCAACCTCTGCTGGAAGACTGTGCCGCCCGTCATATTCCAGTTGTACAGACCTATGGCCTGACCGAGTCCTGCTCCCAGGCGGTAACGCTCTCTCCGGCTGATGCCCTGCGCAAGCTTGGCTCCGCTGGCCGCCCATTGCTCCCTGTCCAGTTACGCATTATGCATGAGGACATGATTGCGGCACCCGGCGAACCCGGCGTTATCTGTCTCAAGGGTCCGAGTATTACGGCGGGCTATGATCATCGTCCAGAGGCTACTCAGCAGGCTATTTCTGATGGCTGGCTCTCCACCGGCGATATCGGTTATCTGGATGCTGAGGGCTATCTCTACGTCCTGGATCGCCGCAGCGACCTGATTATCTCTGGCGGCGAAAACGTCTATCCGGCCGAGATCGAGGCTCTATTGCTTTCCCATCACGATGTAGAGGAAGCTGGCGTTTGCGGGCAGAGTGATCCTCAATGGGGACAAGTTCCCATTGCCTTCGTCCACCTCAAACCCAACAGCAGCGCCACCGACTCGACTCTGCTTATCTATCTCCAGCAACGCCTTGCCCGCTACAAACTCCCTCGCGCCATCTATATCGTCTCCCAACTCCCACGCAACTCCTCCGGCAAACTCTTACGCCGCGAACTTCCAAAGCTCTTGCCCTCAGCGGACCTGTCTCAGTGATTTTGTAAGTACTTTTCTCATTAATAAGGAGTCTGTGTACTCATAACAATACGCATAGAATGATAGGCTAAATGGAAGTGGTAGTTTCATGTTGCTAAAAAAAGTATTGACAGCGCCGCTTATATTTGGTATCCTTATCTCGTTGATTATGAAGTGAGACCTACAAGCTACTCGCCGAGCAATCATAACCAAGTTAATCATGCATGGAGAGGTCGCATAGTGGCCTAGTGCGCTCGTTTGCTAAATGAGTGAGGGTAACCTCCGTGGGTTCGACTCCCACCCTCTCCGCTTCTAGTTTTAATATAGAGCAGCTAAGGCAATCATCTTCAAATTGGCCTTAGCTGTTTTTGCTTTATATCTCGTAATCTTCTGCCCACCAATACTTTACGGTGCTGCCCAAAGCTTCTTCGTAAGAAATACGCCTACTTTGCTTTCCGTTGCTACGTACTACTCCCGCGCTCTTAAAACGCAAATTCATATCACCGTCCGCTGCTTGATTGACACTAATCATGTAAATTTTCTCAGTAACAGTGTTTCAATGATAAAGCTAAGGCTGTACTTTCATCGGTGTTGCTATGTAACAATTTCCTATCATCCTTCGTACTCATTCAAAGCCTTAAGCATTAACTGACTTACGCGATTATATACAATCTATTACATTTTCGTCAAATCTTTCTCATCCTTTTACAATCTTGTACTACAGACTACAAGCATGTTACAATAAGCAAAACTTACCAGGAGTTGATAACATGCCAGATCAGCAATCGACAGTTGAAGAAGTTGCCGAAGAATTGCGAGTTCACCCCGAGACTGTTAGGCAATGGATACGGGACGGAGAGCTTGATGCTTTCGATACAGGCCGAGGCTACCGAATATCACGAGCAGACCTTGATGACTTTATACAGAAGCGTAAGACAGGTAGACGACACAGGAAAAAGACGGAAGGCTGACATAGATCAGAGAGCATCACGCCGTATCTAGCAAGATCCAACGCAAGAGATTTAAATGCTTGTTCTTGACAAGCTAGCAAGGACTCCAGGAATCTCACCCGCTGAACCTCCTTGAAGTGGTAGGTGATACAAAATAAAAAGCCAGGTCAATATTCTTGACAAATTCTCCTTGCTCTGTTATCATCATGGCAGGTACATAGGGGAGTAGCTCAATGGTAGAGTCCTCGTCTCCAAAGTTAAATTTGCGCCTATGTGTTCTTTTTACTCTTGCTGTAGTGGTACAGTGTTACTGAAACGAGTGTAACTAAAGCACAACCTTACCTGACTCCGAAAGGAGATAGGGGACAATAGCATGGTTGAAAAGTCTGATGACAGTTCATTTTATGAAGAGAGCATCAGGCAGCTAGGCCGGATACGGTTAAAGCTAAATTGCTTGAACCTCAGTCTTTTCGTGATACAGGATTAACAATCGTTATTTGGAGGGTTGTTAAACGTTTCTCCTGTTACGGCTTGCTTGATGCAAGTGTAAAAGACGAAAAAGGAACCTACGTTCGGACCAGAGTAAAAAGAGAACTTAGGGATCGCCTAAGCACCGTGAGGTGTATGGTGACGGAGTATCCATAGTACTCAAATGATTGGGGTAATGCCCAATACACGGGGAAGGGATACAGAGAGACTAAAGCTTATAATAGAGAAGTCTCTTGGAGAGCCGAATGCATTGAAAGATGCCCGTTCGGTTCGGCGGTAGGTACTTAGATACGTACTTAAAACAGTACGGGCTAAATACAAGCCGACACGAGTTGTTGCAGGTTCGAGCCCTGTCTCCCCTGTTAAAAAGCCTGAATACTCAAGTATTCAGGCTTTTTTATTCAGATTCATCCTCTTATCATCTTTAGTCTCAAAAGATATCTTTGTCAACAAGATAATCTTTAGTTTTCTTAAATGTCCTGTTTTTTCCTGCATGCGTCTCGGTTTGACTATGGCAATTTGGACAGAGAATACGCAGATTCTCTAACCTATTATCATCATTAATTTCGTTGATATGATCCAAATCAAAAGCAAGAGGCTTGTTCATCCAGTCTTTAATACCGCAAATCGCGCATTCTCTTTTGAGTAATCCTCCCTTAAGTAGTCTTAATTTAAGGTTTGCACGTCCAGTTTGCTTTCTACCACTTACCAATAAGTGTTCGATTGGTCTTACAGCAGAATGTGACTCAATATCACCCCGCTTAATGGCGTAAGTCCATGTTGCATCCGAGAAGGCAAGTCTATAAAGACCGTGCTATAGAGCGTAATAATAAAGTAATAGCTGAAAATCGTCAAAGACTTTATGATTACCTTTCTACTCATCCTTGCGTTGATTGTGGTATACCCGAGATTCGCTTTCTCCAATTCGATCACATTCGAGGCAGCAAGAAGAATTCAATTGCCAAGATGATAGGCACTGCTACTTCCTGGCAAACCATAGAGGAGGAAATTGCAAAATGCGAGGTACGCTGTGCAAACTGTCACTCAGCTAAAACTAGCGAACGTGGTAACTGGTGGCGAAGTAACAAGGTCGAAGATGTGCAAAGAGAAGAGTAGAAGCATTGGCTATTTTTGCTTTATACCCGTCTACTCTTCCTTTCCTTCTGCAACCATCTCACCTTCGAGGGGCAGTTCGACGAAGAAGGTGCTGCCGTCGCCCACGACTGATTCGCACCAGATGCGGCCGTTGTGGCGCTCGACGATGTCTTTGGCTATAGATAATCCCAGTCCCAGGCCGCGTTTGGAGGAAGATTGGGCGTCAGGAGTACGGTAGAAGGTTTCGAAGATGTGATCGAGCTGGTCTTTGGCGATACCTTTGCCGTGGTCTCTTATGCTTAACTGGGCAACGTTCTGTTCGGCCTTGAGCTTGACCTCAATAGGAGTTCTGTCGAGCGAGTATTTGATGGCGTTGCCTATGAGGTTGACGAGCACTTGTGATATGCGATCACCGTCTACCTGCATTTTGATGGGCTCCTGGGGCAGGTCGAGTATGATCTGGCGGCTGGTCAAAAGCCTTTGATCTTCGACGACCTCGCGGGTGAGGATACCAAGATCATAGAGGTGCTTATGCAGGGTGGCTTTTCCATTTCGTATGCTACTGATGTCTAGTAGCTCGTCGATGAGGTTAGTGAGGCGACCAGTCTGATCATTTATTTTCTCAAGGGTCGTTCCTACGCTCTCCATTTCAGGACTTGTGTCCTTATGCCTGGCAATACGCTTGAGCGTGAGCTGTGCCTGTCCGCGGATGGTCGTCACTGGCGTCTTGAGTTCGTGGGATGCAATTGAGAGGAAGTGGTCCTTGGCATGATTGGCATCCTGCAATTGCCGGTTGGTGGCCTCTAACTCTTCAGCGTAGGATTGTAGTTCCTGCTCGGTTGCCAACGCTTGCAGACGCGCATGCTCACGCTGAGCGGTGATGAGAGCTATGATGAGACCTGATACGACAAATGGTGCAAGCTGGGCAATCTGCTGCACGTTGTCGAAGCCTATTATACCATGCGGCTTGATGTTGAAATAATCGAGCGAGAGACACCCGGCAGCAATAGCGAGCAAAGATGGTCCTACACCCCATAGAAGTGCTATGAATAGGATGACAACGACGAAAGTTGAGCTTGGAAAGACATTTTGACCCAAAATCTTGCTTAAATACCAGTTTCCGATTGTAACAAAGCCAATGAGTGGCACCGCGACGATGTACCCAATAGCGGGATGACGCCATCCTGGGACGTTAGATCTATATTTCTTTCGCAGCTTTGTACGCTGCTCAAAGCTCATCTGCCTGTAACGGCGTCCGTGCTTGTCGATGTATACATCACTTTGAGCTGCTCTCATTCGCCTCCTAATTTCTTGTATGTAAAGGAGAAGAATTTAAGTTCTTCTCCTCTCTTTTCTCTTTTCCCACTACACATGTACTTTTTGCCGCTCTTGCTCTATATGCAGAAAAGCGGCTTGCATCTGTGCATCATGCATGGCTATTAGCGGCACTTCTGGATAAAGCTCCATAAAACGATGAAGCTTTAGAAGTGTTTGGCGCGCGGTTGCGTCGTCGCTGGTAACACGTGACCATAGAAACGGATGCATGGTGGCAGGTAAGGTGTAGTTATCGACTAACCACGCCGCATCTCCAACCAGGAAAAGGCGCGCTCCATGTGCTCTGTTGATAATCATTCCAATCTGTCCAGGCGTATGGCCCGGTAAAGGAACAAGTAGTATAGAACCATCCCCAAAAAGGTCATAGCTTGAGCGAAAGCCTTCGTAGGCTGACCCACCGAGATTGTAGAGTGTGAATGGATTGTTGGAAAGCAGGCGTCGCACCAGCCCGTTGTTCTGGTCCAGTAAACCTTGGTGGGCGGCATCAAACTCTAGTTGGTTTATGCGTAAGGGCACACCTGGAAGATCAGGAATACCTGCGACGTGATCCCAGTGCAGATGAGATAACAGCACAAAGTCCAGATCATTGGGGCGCATGTTGAGCTGTTGCAGGTGATTCCCAAGCGATTGTTCCATCTTGAATTTTCCAAGTGTCTGAGAGAAAAACCATGATTGGTCCAACAAGAAAAGTTCGATATCTGTGCAGAGTCCAGTATCATAGAGAAACGTTCCATTAGGATGACGAATGAGCACTGCGCTATGTGAAATTTCTCGTGGCCTGGAAGAGAATGCTCCACGTACAGCCAGAAATTCTGGCACGACGACACTTCCACAACGCAAGAAGGTTACATCGATGTCAGGCAGTCCCTGCCGGTCAGGAAGAGAGCCCGGCGCAGTGGTATCGGTATCGGTCGTCGCGAATTTCTGAGGCAAAAAACTGGTGAGTAGTATTCCAGCGCCAAGCGCGCCGAGTGCTCCTCCTCCCAAAGCCAGCCGGGAACGCAATTTCATACATATCCTCTTCTAACGTTTCTCTGTTCTTTTCTTCTTTTTCTGCAAACACTATGTTCTATTCACAGTCTAACACACGAGATGTCAACTCAGCCAACCTCTCTTCCACTTCCATTCAGGAATAAAAATAGCTAGCCTCTGATGAGAGCAGAAGCCAGCTATTTTCTCTCTTTAAAGAGATGCTAGGACTGTTGGAATGGCTGCATTTGCAGATTCTCCTGCGCCGAGACCACAATTTTATCGTCCTCCACATTCAGCAGAGCTGTTTGACCGCTGGCAATCTCATTCGCCAGAAGAGCGTCGGCCAGGGCATCATCGACGTAGGTCTGAATGGCGCGGCGTAGAGGACGGGCACCATACTCCTCGTCGAAGCCTTCTTTGATCAGTAAATCTCGGGCCTCGTCACTCACGACCAGTTCAATGCCCTGATCAAGCAGGCGGGTATGAACCTGTTCTAGTAGCAGATCGACAATGCGATACAGTTCATCTCTACCAAGAGAGTGGAAGACCACAATCTGGTCGATACGGTTGATAAACTCTGGACGAAAGGTCTGCTTCAAACCTTCCATAGCCTTTGAGCGCATCACCTCGTGCTGCTCATCGCGAGCCTTGTCGCCCTCTTTCTTATGAGAGAAGCCAAGATTCACGGCACGCTTGAGATCGGCACTGCCCGCATTACTCGTCATGATCACCACAGTATTTTTGAAGTCAACTGTGCGACCCTGACCATCAGTCAAGCGACCATCGTCCATAATCTGTAACAGAGAATTGAAGACCTCGGGATGCGCTTTCTCAACCTCGTCGAGCAGAATCACGCTATAGGGACGGCGGCGAACCTGTTCGGTTAGCTGACCACCCTCGTCATAACCGACATAACCGGGAGGGCTCCCAAACAGACGAGAAACTGTATGCGGTTCCATGTACTCCGACATGTCCAGACGAATCAAGTTCTCCTCACCACCGAAGAGTTCAGCGGCCAACGATTTCGCTAGCTCAGTCTTGCCAACGCCAGTCGGGCCTAAGAACAGGAACGAACCAATCGGACGTTTGGGATCTTTCAAGCCAGCACGCGAGCGGCGAATGGACCGCGCCACGGCACTGATCGCCTCATCCTGACCGATAACATGTTTGCGCAGATCATCTTCCAGTGTACGCAAGTTCTGGCGCTCGCTCTCCAACATCTGGCTCACAGGTACACCGGTCCACAATTGGACCATCTGAGCAATGTGCTCTGGTGTCACGATTAAAGAGATCATCGTATTCTCTTGCGAACGTGCCCGTTCCAGACGTGTCAAAGTCAAGAGTTCTTGCTGACGCATCATCGCTGCACGCTCATAATCCTCAGAATTAGCCGCAGCCTCTTTTTGAGCCTGGATCTCGGCTAGCTCTTTTCCCAGATCGGCGAGCAGAGTTGGGCTCACAATCCCCTTTTCAGAAGCATCGAGACGGAGGGCCGAACCGGCCTCATCCATCACATCGATGGCCTTATCGGGCAGGAAGCGATCATTGATATAGCGATCGGAGAGTTTCACAGCCGCCTCAATCGACTCGTCAGAGATACTCACGCCATGATGGGCCTCATAGTTAGGGCGCACGATGCGCAGCATCTCAATCGCCTCTTCAACCGAAGGCTCATCGACCAGTATAGGCTGAAAGCGGCGCTCAAGGGCCGCATCTTTCTCCACATGCTTGCGGTACTCATCAAGGGTGGTAGCACCGATACAGCGTAGCTCACCACGCGCCAGCGCAGGCTTGATCATATCGCCGGCACCGACCGCACCTTCTGCCGCACCAGCACCAACCACAGTATGCAGCTCATCGATAAAAACTATGACCTCTGGTGCCTGGCGTAACTCTTCAAGGATCGATTTAATACGCTGCTCAAACTGGCCACGGAACATAGCGCCGGCGACCATACCACCAATGTTGAGAGAGACGATGCGTTTCCCGCGCAGAGTGGCAGGCACACTGCCATCTTCAATACGGCGGGCAAGGCCCTCGACGATGGCTGTCTTACCAACACCAGGCTCGCCGATCAGGACAGGATTATTTTTCTGGCGACGTCCCAGGACGGTCATCATACGGCGCAGTTCACGCTCACGACCAGCGGCGGGATCTAATTTGCCCTCGGCCGCCTCAGCAGTCAGATCACGTCCATATTGATCAAGAGTAGGAGTTTTGGAGTTTTTAGGCTGGCGCTCAGCAGTAGCAGTATTCAAGTTACCGGTATTCCCAGAAGAATTGGACTTATTGTTCATGTTATTGGCAGAGAAACCAAAGGGAGCACCCGGCATACCCTGTCCATCCAGGCCACCCACCTGGCCCATCGCGTTCATCAACTCGTCGACACACGATTGGCACAGAAAGTGAGACTCACGTTTGCCATCAACCATCTGGTCAACGCGCACGCGAGCAGGATTTTTCTGACAACGCTCGCATTTCATGTCTTGTATGCTCCTCGTTCTATAGATATGGAAATTTTCACATTTGATACTTTAGCAAACGAATGAAATGACTGCTACGCGCAGTATAGCATATCTCTATTTGCCTGTATAGCACTCTTTAAGCATGATTGCTAACTCACCCATTATAACAAGAGCGATGGAAGGCTTATTCCACAAATGATTTAAAGAGCAGCCCTTATGAGAGCACTACGTTTGTAGTAATACGAATGATACATGGCAATAGATGAATAGGAAGCTATTTATAAAGTGGTTTGCCAGGAACTCCGTCCTCGCCTGAAACATTATGGATGAAACACGAGCTCATACCTCGCTTCCCTCGTAGAACTCATCCTCGCTTTCTGCTGAGGGCGAGGACAAAACTAGCATCAAATTACAGAATAAAGTCTTGCATGAAATTAATAGAGGATGATAAAGTAAAAAAGAGATGACGAGAGAGAGGACAGAGAAAGTGATAAACGATCCATTCTTGTTTCAGCGCGACAGCGCTACTGAGCTCTATTTGATCCGGCATGGAGATGCGATACCGGGGCCGGACGAGATCATTCTCAGCGGTGTCTATGATGATCTACCGCTTAGTAAAGAGGGAAGGGAGCAGGCCAGGAAGCTGGCCGAGCGATTGAAGAACACGCGCTTTGACGCCGCCTACAGCAGCCCTTTACGCCGCTGCCTTGAGACGGGTGAGCCGCTCCTTAAATACCTCGAGTTGCAGCCTACTATTATCGATGGACTCAAAGAGATTAGTACGGGGGACCTCATCGACATACCGAAGTTACAAGCAGGAGATGACCGGGACACGCTCTTTCAGGCGCTACGCAAGAGGCAGGTAGAGACCGTGCGCATAGCAGGCAGCAGTGGAAACTGGGATACGAGCGGTTCAGATGAGAGTTCAAAAGGGTTTCGCAAACGGGTAGTCGATGCCGTGGATAGTATTGTAGGACAGCATATAGGTCAGCGAGTGATTGTTTTCTGCCACGGAGGCGTTATTAATGCGTACGCCGCCGAAGTACTGGGCCTGGAGAAAGAGTTTTTCTTTCCCACAGCGAACACCTCAATCACAATCGTCAGGGCCACTTCTGAGAAACGCGTACTGTATGTGCTTAACGATATCGCACATCTGCACATGAACCAGGGATAATCTTTTTTCTCAAAAAGCGCTCTTATCTGTTGTAGGTGTAGCGTTGCCAAAAGCTGTAAAGAGGAACTGTTAATTACATTTTAGCAAGTCTGAAGTGCAATTTCATGCACTTGAACTATACGATTGCCGAGTTATTTGGCTTCGTAAGCTTATTCACTATTTTCTGTATCCCTTTCATCACATTGAGAAATGCTTCATCACGATTTGACCAGAGAGTAACGGGTTAGCGTCTGTAGGGAGAGCCTGCAATTTGCCAAGAGGAAAGTAAAGCTTTTGATAGAGTTGAGAAATGGTGAAACAATTTGACAACACCTTATAAGTCAGCCATCACGACTATGATAGACGCTTCTACAGTGACCAAAAAAGTGCTATAATATACGTATGAGGCAAACTATCTTTTGTCTAACAGATAGACAAGACAGCGATGAACAACGCAGGCAAGCAGATTACATACATACGCTGCTTCACAGCGCAACTCTCGAACGCTACCTTCTTACAGCCGGGTAGCGAGGCCTCAACACACCTCTTATTCAGCCTCTAAACAGAGATCTAGCCTCGACTTTACTGAAGAGGACACAACTCCAAAAACTTGAGCAACGTGCAATATTTTATCCGCTCTGATTGTTTATACATATGATCAGCTAACACTAATAGAGTATCATTTTTACAATGAAGTATAAACAACTATTTGTCGGGCGGATGCAAAATAGCGGGAGGAAAGCATGGACTTAACAGGAAAACTAGCCAGTCTGGCACGACGGTACGAAGAATTAAATACGTTAATGGCTCAACCAGAGGTGCTCGACGACATACCGCAGCTACAGCGTTATGGTCGGGAGCATGCCGAACTGGAAGACGTTGTCAACAAATACAACGAGATTGTTGCAACAGACAAACAGATTAAAGACGCGCAAGAGATGTATGAGAGCGAAGACGGAGATATGCGCGATATGGCTCACGAGGAACTTGAGCAGCTCAAAGCCAAAAAAGGACAATTGCTCGAAGAGGTAAAAGTCGCGCTCCTACCTAAAGACGTCATGGATGAGAAAAACGCAATTGTTACCATCCAGGGCGGAGCAGGAGGGGACGAGGCGGCACTCTTCGCAGGCGAGCTCTATCGCATGTACAGTCGCTACGCAGACACACATCGCTGGAAGATCGAAGTGCTCGACATCAATGACACAGAGCAGGGAGGCATCAAGGATGTCACCTTCGTCGTCAAAGGGAAGGGCGCATACAGCCGCATGAAGTACGAAGGTGGAACCCACCGTGTACAACGTGTGCCCGTCACCGAAGCCAACGGACGTATTCACACCTCAACAGCTAAAGTCATCGTCCTACCTGAAGCTGACGACGATATCGGTATCGACATTAAAGACAATGATATACGCGTCGATGTCTATCGCTCAACCGGACATGGAGGGCAGAGCGTGAACACGACTGACTCGGCGGTTCGCATCACGCACATCCCCAGCGGGTTGGTCGTCACCTGTCAGGACGAAAAGTCGCAGCTCAAGAACAAGACAAAGGCCCTCTCGGTCCTCAAATCGCGGCTTTGGGACCTGGAAGAGGCAAAGCGACAGGAAGAGTTGAGCAAGAACCGCCGCTCTCAGGTCCAGACCGGAGACCGCAGCGAAAAGATACGCACCTACAATTTCCCACAGGACCGCGTCACAGATCACCGTGTAGGCTTGAGCCGCCACAACCTGCCCGCCGTTATGAACGGCGACCTGGACGAGTTTCTGGATAACTTGATTGCAGTAGATCAGGCAGACAAATTGCAAAATTTGCAAGTCTGATTTCTTTTCAAACCTGAAACTGGATCATCAGCGTCGTTCTGATCCCACCACATCAAGTTATTGGTAATATAACATACTAAAGCCAAAAAAGGCGAGTCATTTTGTACGAAGCAAGGTAAAGGCAAGGAATTATCGATGAGATTAGAGCAACCGCAGGCGATCCGTACTATCTTTTTCGATGCAGGCTTCACGCTTGTACGGCCATATCCTTCGATCCTTGAAATTTGCCAGCAGGTATGTCAGAGCCTCTCTCTGCACGTCACAATGGAACAGCTACGAGACCAGGTGGAGGCGGCCGAAGACTTCTTTTTGCGGCAATCGCGCATCAATAGACACACCTGGAGTGACGAGCAGGCGATTGCCGAATTCTGGACAGGCTACTACATGACCCTGCTACGCCCACTGATAGCCGAGCACGACGAAACCCGGCTCTACCAGCTAGCACGCACCATCAACGAAGAATTTGAGAAGCACACGAGCTGGGAAATCTATCCAGATGTCGATAAAACTTTAGAGAGGCTGCGAGCCAACAATTATAGCCTGGGCGTCATCTCCGACTGGGGTATAGCACTCGGTCCAATATTGCGTGAGCACCATCTCACGCAATATTTTGATTGTGTGCTTATCTCTGCTGTTACCCGCCACGCCAAGCCCTCGCCCATGCTCTACGAACTAGCATTGCAACGGGCAAATGCCATCCCAGACTATAGCATTCACATAGGTGACTCATATATACAAGACGTATTAGGTGCAAGGGCAGTTGGGATAACTCCGGTCCTCCTGGATCGAGCAAACAGGCTCACAGAACAAAACGTCGATTGTCTTTTAGTTCACTCACTCGACGAGCTCCTTGATCTCTTAGAGGTATCGTCCGCGTAGCGACAAACCCTCGCGGTTGTTGTCCTCTTTCCCCAAGAGAATGTTTAATCTCCTGTACGATAGGCTTCTCTCCTCACTCACAAATCCGCACGCTTTCGGCGTGCCTGATTCTTTTCATATTTTTTGCTTTTTCTACACAACTTGGGCAGAGCCCAAGTTGTGTAGAAAAAGCAAAAAATATGAAAAGAATCGTAAGGTATGTATATCACAACTCGCGCTCGGCAGCCGGGTTGAAACGATAGAGGCGGGCGGGCCTATGAGTGCCCTCCATCTTTTTGTCGCCGGTGTCCTCAAGGATGCCAGTGGACAGGATCTTCTTACGAAAGTTACGTTTGTCGAGTCGTTTATGCAGAATGATCTCATAGACACGCTGCAACTCACGCAGGGTAAACTGATCAGGCAGCAGATTGAAGGCGATCGTGGTATAATCCAGCTTGCCCCGCAAACGGTTGAGCGCGTACTCTACAATCTCAGCATGATCAAAGGCGAGTGGGGGTAGCTCGTAGACCGAGAACCAGCTCACGTCAGCCGCGTCGCTTGCCGCCCTCACCTGTACGCGCTCGGCGTCCAATAAAGCAAAATAGACGACGGTAATCACCCGCGTGCGAGGATCACGACCTGGGTCGCCGAACGTATACAATTGCTCCAGGTACACATCCTGCACACCGGTCTCCTCTTGTAGCTCACGCTTCGCCGCAAATTCCAAAGACTCGTCTCTATTTACAAAACCGCCTGGAATTGCCCACATCCCCTCATAAGGCCAAGCCGCACGCTTGATCAAGAGGATCTGTAGATCGCGCTGGCGCAGACTCATCATGAGCACATCAACCGTTACAGATGGTCGCTCATACTTTGTCACATCATAGCTGTGGGCCTGCACCTCTGTTCTGTCCGCCTTCCGCTGATTCTCGTCGGAGTGACGAACTCCTTTGACGACCTGCAATTCCTCATGCTTACTATCTAACACGCCCTGTATGGCTTCGCTTTGCTCTTCCATGCCAAACCCTTTTACTTCTACCTGTACACGATCAGCCGCCTTCGATAGGAAACAAGCTCCAGTTACCAAGCAGCAAGGTGTACAGCACCTATCGAACCAATTAGAGCTTCTACTACAACACTACACTCTGAGAATGAGTGCCCTGGCAACATACGGCACTTATTGAGAGTACGTTTGCTCGATTGCCCGCGTCTCTATTTTACCATTTCCACTTAGTGTATCTTTTACACTAATATACTGTGAATTGGTAAGATTGTCAAGCTGTCGAAAGAATGGTTTGTAGAGTGAAAAGAGGGTTTGCGGGGAGTGAGCAATTGTTTGAAAGAAGGGCCTGTGCTATACTGCATGTACGAATAAGACATACGTTCTTACTTTTTTGAGAGGAAGACAATGGCAGAGGTAGGGCTGCAGCAGATTGGTACGTATAGTGTGACGGGCTTGTTGAGAGCAACTTCTACAAGCGACATCTATACAGGGAAACAGCGCAAGAAGGAAATACTGATCAAGAGGCTCACTGTACCTCTTCCCGCACCCGAAGATAAGAAGGCTTTTCTCACCCGTGCAAAGCAACTTAAGAAGCTTCAGAATCGTACGATCGTCAACATAATTGATGCTAACTTTGACGGCGATTACGGCTATCTTGTCATGGATGCTATCCCTGGCATAGCAATGAACCACCGCATCAAGGCAGGAGAGCAGCTTGCAGCGGACGAGGCCAAGCGTTATCTTTCACCTCTAGCAGACGCACTTCACTACGCACACATGAATAACATTGTGCATGGAAACCTGCAGCCAGGGAATCTGTTTGTGGATGAGCGCAATAACGTCCTGCTCACAGAGTTCTCATTGACACCTACAGATGCTTTATTTGAGCTGGACGATCAGCGAGAAGCTATTCCATATATGGCTCCCGAACAACTAGAGGGGCGGGCAAACGCAGCCACCGATCAATACTCCCTCGCCGTCATCATCTACGAACTGCTCTGTAGACGACGTCCATATCAGGAAACCGAGCGCGAACCGCTCTTACAAAAACAGCTACAAGAAGAGCCCTCACCAGTACGAAGCTTCAATTCAGGGATCTCGGCGTCGGTTGAGCAGGTTCTCATGCAAGCACTGTCGCGCAACCCTGAAGAACGTTTTCCTCATACGCAAGCTTTTGCCAAAGCATATTTAAACGCGCTTCTAGGCTTGCCAATCAAAAGTCTTGAGACGCCGCGCGTTGTGCCAGCAACACCGGGCTTGAACGGAAATGGGAACGGCAAAATTGTACAGAACCTTCCTCCAGTGCCATCCCCTCGACCAGCTCGGAAAGAGAAAGAGAAGCAATCAGTCGAACTGCCAGAACAGGATGAACAAGGCGCAAAAGAAGAAGTATCAGCGCAGCCGCAAGATGGCGAGGGCGTACAGAATAAAGTTATAGAGAGAACGCGCAGCCGAGAGAAGCGGTCCTTAGACAGTAAAAATACACAGACGAGTGATAGCGAGAGAGAGATAAGGCGGGAAGATGAAATCCGCCCTCTACCACAGACGAACGAAGAGATGCAGGGGCAGATTGAGGAAGAGGAGCAACTGGAAGTCGTCCCCACTATAAGCACATCAAGGCTACAACGCATAGTCACAGATGATCTCTGCCAGGGAGGAGTGCTTTCAGACAGCCTGCCGGGATATGAGGAGCGGACGGCGCAGGTTGAGATGGCCACCATCGTCTCCCAAGCCATAAACCAAAGGGTACCAGCGATCATCGAAGCCGCCACGGGAACGGGGAAAGCATTAGATGTAGAGACACCAATTCCAACACCAGATGGATGGAAGCGGATGGGTGATCTGGTAGTCGGCGATATTGTATTTGATGAGCAGGGCAAACCGACTCACGTCACAGCCGCCTTTGATATCATGCTCAATCGTCCTTGTTATGAAGTAACATTCTCGGACGGCTCGGTGCTCGTTGCAGATGCCGAGCATGAATGGGCCTCCTATACGTATACTGACCACCAATTTTTAGCGAGCGTACAGTGCGAAAACGCAGCACGACAACCCTCTCTTCCTGTTAAAGATTTCGTTCAAGCAAGCGAGAGCAGAGGCGCCAATTCATTGCGCGCAGACCGGATTTATCCGGAGGGTTACCACCCAGCATCATCCAGCACTGAAAAGGTCGCCTGCTTTTCTCGATCCGCCCACAACGATCCTTCCCTGCTCTCGAACACATTCCCTGTTAGGGAGAGAGGACGACAACCGCAAGGGATTGTCGCTACGTGCACTTCTCTAGCGAGTGGACCACGACAGCCGCAAGGGATTGTCGCTACGCGAGATAGGACATATACACTTGTCACAACTGAAGAAATGGCCGCTACACTTACGGTTGGTTTAGATGGTCAGGCTAATCACTCTGTCGCCGTCATAGGTCCACTTGTACTACCAGATGCTAACCTTCCAATTGCACCTTACACTGTTGGTGTTTGGCTGGGTGAAAGCAATAGCTACAGCAAACATATACCAGCGATTTATCTACGTGCTTCAGAGCGGCAGAGACGCGCCTTGCTGGCTGGACTGCTTGATACAGATGGTACAGTAAGTCGTCATGGAGCGATCGAATTTACATCAATAAGTTCTCAGCTTACAGAGAATGTCTATGAGCTTATCTGCTCACTTGGTTTTCGACCTTCGATACGTCAGGGAGTTGCGAGGTTGAATGGTAAGGATTGCGGCCCGAAATGGACGATTGCCTTCACAACGAATCAACAGGTCTTTCGGCTGGAGCGTAAGATTGTAGCGCATAGGGAGAGATTACGAAATTATAGTCCTGAGTGCAACCGCTACCGCTATGTTGTTGCTGTACGGGAGGTGCCTTCTCGCCCAGTCCGTTGTATTCAGGTCGATGCACCAAGCCACCTATATCTTGCCGGTCGATCCATGATTCCAACACACAACAGTCTGGCCTATCTCGTCCCGGTCGTGCGCTCCGGGCATGTGGCAATCGTAAGCACAGCTAACAAGGCACTGCAAGAGCAGCTTTACTATAAAGACATTCCATTTGTGCAGAAGCACATTAAATACTTCGAAGCCGCGCTTGTTAAGGGAGTGAATAACTATATCTGTCTGGATCGGGTTGATAAAGAGCGGATTGGGATGCAGTCATTCGCTAAGAATCGGGACTTTCAACGCCTGTACGACTTTATGAATGAGCCTGAGACTGGCATCGGCTTCACCGGCGACTTCGAGACGCTGGACTTCCATCTCCCATCCGATATCCGCAGCCGGATTGCGACCGATAGCGATCAGTGCGCGTGGAAGAAATGCGACTTCTTTGAGGACTGCTACGTTCACCAGATGCGCGAACGTGCGGCGAGCGCGCAGGTCATCGTGGTCAATCACACCCTGCTGCTCTTAGATGCCGCAATGGGAGGATTTCTCTTGCCCGAACGGGACGTTATCATCCTTGACGAGGCCCATCATCTGGAAGAAGAGGCTACGCGATCTTTTACCATCACCATTCACCCACATCAGATTCAAACGCTGCTCGCACAGCGTATGCTCAAGGATCACAGCAACCTGAGCTTGCAGGACAAAGCCATGCAGGCCGCGCAGCTCCTCTGGTTTCGTGTTGAGCAGATAGCCGAAGCAGCCATCAAAGGACGTGTGAACCTCGAAGCCCCCGTCGAAGAGGGACTGAAACTAGCGACCGCAATCGCCGACCTGGTCGTCTCGATGGAGGCCCAGCGACCGAAAGATCTCTCAGACAAAGACGATCAGCTCTACGAAAAGCTGGTCAAGCGGGCACAGAATCTAGCGGAGGGGATACGCACCGTCTTCGCCGTCGCCGACGCCAGCAAATTCGTCTACTACGTTGAGCGCGTGGAGGGCTCTGTCTCGCGTGGATTTGTATTCCAGGTGTCGGCCGCCCCACTGGATGTCACCGCATGGCTCAAAGAGCGGCTCTTCGACAAGACTAACGTCATAAGCACATCCGCCACCCTCGCAACTATTGGCCCCAACCCCGCAAAGCCGCAGGAGAAAGGTCCGAACTTCAACTACTTCCGACGCAGAATTGGTCTTGATCCATTAGAGCGCAGCGATGTACTGGAACGCGTTCTGCCACTCACCTTCGATTACGAGAGCAACGCCCTGCTCTACCTTCCACGCGACCTGCCCGCCCCCGCCTACGGCCCCGGCTCTGACGACTATATGATATCGATTGCACGTGAAATGTATCGATTAGTCAAGCTCTCGCGGGGACGAGCATTTCTCCTCTTCTCTAGCAGACGTATGCTCGATCGAGCATACGAGCTTATGTCGCCGCACCTGCCCTATCCTCTGCTTAAGCAAGGCGACATGACAAGGTTGGAGCTCACAAAACGTTTTCGAGAAGAAGAGGGAGCAGTCCTCTTTGGACTCAAGAGTTTCTGGGAAGGTGTAGATATCGCGGGTGAGGCCCTCTCGCTCGTCGTCATAGACAAGCTTCCCTTTGATCCACCCGACGATCCAGTGCACGAAGCAAGAGTAGCAATGATGAAGGCAGCGGGCGAAAACTGGTTCGGCACGTACGTCCTACCACAGGCAGTGCTGCGCCTCAAACAAGGCATCGGCAGATTGCTACGCACACGCGAAGACCGGGGAGTCATGGCAATCCTCGATACACGCCTGCATACCAAAGGTTACGGGAAGATGGTTATTGATGCCCTACCGCCTGCCCGACGCACCTCAAATATCCGCGATGTTGAACGCTTTTTTGCATAGTTTTCCAGTATAGACCCAAAAACTTAGCCTCTTGCTAATGCCGAAAAAAATCAAAATAGGAGATCTGCTCGATGAAAGTACCACAAGCAGTGGAGCAGGTGCTGGCTACGTTTGCTTGTGAAGCTACAGAGAGAAACAAAGATTGGGTCGATCCAATTAGCCAGAAAAGTGGTAAAAATAGACATACATTATAATAGGGGAGAATCGAAAAGCGGTAGAATATGTGGGCAAGTAGAATGTAGATGACACATGGAGTCTAACCTGCTATACTAGAAAGTGCATTCCGACGCAAGACAGAGTGTCTCAAATTTCTAGTACAGGGGAGTTCGCGCATGAGCAAAACGAAATTGCGCTGCATGACCTGTGGCAAGTGGTTCCAGTCGGCAAATGCTAGAGAAGTAACTTGCCCCGATTGCACGCAAAAAGCACGCAAAGAGAAGCAGGCGCAAAAGAACGCGCCGACTACAGCGACAAGAACAGGACCAGGTACGCCAGCAGCGGCGACTGCACCAGTACGCCCCGCAGCACCACCCAAACCAAAGGCACCATCGGGCGGAACCATTCAATGGCTGGATAAAGTTGCGGACGTCAAGATCGCGCCGCCAGAACCGCCCGTGGTTAAGCCAAAAGCCGCACCTCCTGTACATCGAGAGACCTCTGGCGACACAGGAGGCAATCGCGGCACAGGCGATAGGGGCGAGAGAGAGCAACGAGCGGGAGATCCTTCTTACCGGGGTGGAGACGGGACGACAGGGGCTCCAACGGCAACCGGGCCGCGACCACGTCAACCAATGGGAGGGCCAGCCGGTAGTAAACCGTGGCAGAGGGGAAGTGGAGGGCCAGGCGCATCCAGACCTCCACAAGGCGGAGCAAAACGAGGAAAACCAAGAGCGAAAGTTAGTGCCCCTCCGAAACCGAAGAAAGAGAAAACGCCTCCACCAGCGCCATTTGTGCCAACAGAAGAGCAGATCAAGCAGGTGGAAGAGCGCTACACTGTCCTGGCCCAACCAGCAGAGTTTGACGGTATTCGTACTCAGATCGCTAAAGAATTAAGTATACCGAAAAAAGCAGTCAAGAAAATCATCAAAGATTTCCGGGGCCAGGAGCATATACCGAGCTGGTGGGAACTTCAAACCTACAAGGGAAGCAGCGAGGAACTAGAGAAAATCAAGGCCGTCTATCAGCCGTATCTACCAGTTCCACCTGTAGGAGTGCACAAGGCGATTGCCGAGACGCTGGAACTCAAACCAGGAATCGTCTATCAGGCCATTAAAGCCATACGGCAGGAGATGGAGCTGCCGCCATACAATGATCCAGACCTTCACGAAGAGGAACTGAAGCAGATAGCAGATAAGAAGCAGACCGAAAATGCTTCAAAAGAGGCTGCACTTCAACAAGAGGATGGCGAGAAAGAGGCATTGGCTTCTCCTGACCAGAGCCAGGATACAACGCCTGTAGAGGAAAAGAGTGAGGAAAGTTCCACTGTACAGTCGGAAGAGCAAAAATCGGAAGAGCAGCAAGAACCAAAAGAAGATGTGACCACTCAGGGGTAATAGAAGATAGAAGTCACCCTTAAGTTGAGGAGATCTAGCCAGATGAGGCTATGATTCATCTGCTTCACCAAAAGGGTGGCTTTGTCTAGTTCAATTTTTATGTAACCATCGGTGAGGATATATGGAAGATTGTCTGTTTTGTAAGATTGTAGCGGGACAGATTCCGAGCGATATCGTATATCAGGATGATGATGTGCTCGCCTTCAACGACATCAATCCACAGGCACCACAGCACATTCTGTTCATCCCCAAACGGCATATTGCATCGATGACGGATCTAACAGCGGAAGATGGCCCGCTTCTCGCTAAGATATATATTGCGGCCAGCAGTGTGGCGAAGAGACTCAGCCTGGAACGAGGATACCGCTTTTTGACGAACGTTGGACCGGACTCCGGACAATCGGTATTTCATCTGCATTTTCATCTGCTGGGCGGGCGTCCACTCGGGTGGCCTCCAGGATAAGAGAATGCGAAGGTAATTTCATGCGTATTGCGATTGACTACACAGCGGCAATCAGGCAGGGGGCGGGTATAGGGGTCTACGTGCGCAACCTCGTAGACGCCCTACTCGCACAGAATGCCGACGATCAGTACACCCTGCTCACCAGTGGGCGAGCCAGCCCCGAACATCCATTTCCTCTCGCAGAGAATGTGCGAGGACGAAATATTTTTATTCCTGATCGCTACCTGAACATCCTCTGGTATCGTCTCCGCGCACCCCTACCCGCCACATTATTCACAGGTGCAACAGACCTCTACCACGGTCCAGATTTTGTGCTACCACCACTGGGCAAAAACGTACGCAAGGTAGTCACCATTCATGACCTGGCTTTTCTAGAACATCCTGAGTATGCCGTACCATCGCTGGCCACATATCTGCGCCGAGTCGTACCAGAGTCTGTAGCGGCCGCCGATGTCGTTATCACCGTCTCCAGTGAAGTCAGCAGAACTCTTATCAAGCACTTCCAGACGCCAAAAGAGAAGCTCGTCGTCATCCCGCTAGGAGTAAATCGCTATTTTCGGCGCGTCACCGACCCCATCCTGCTCGCAGCCACACAGCACAAGTTTGAGCTCAAGCATCCACTTGTGTTCGCAGTTGGAACACAGGAGCCACGAAAAAATCACAAGGGCCTCATCAAAGCCTTCTTCAAGGCTCAAAAGGAAAAAGGGGGTCCAGCCATGCTCGCCATTGCAGGCGGAACAGGATGGCTATACGAAGAGACACAGCAGCTTGTCAAAGAGCTCAACCTCGAAGAGAAGGTACGCTTCTTAGGGCGCGTCAGCGATCACGAGCTTGTTACACTCTATAGTAGCGCCGATGTCTTCGCCTTCCCCTCTTTTTTTGAGGGATTTGGCATTCCACCGATCGAAGCTATGGCCTGTGGTGCACCAGTTATCACGTCGAACATATCTTCGCTTCCAGAGGTGGCCGGGGATGCTGCACTGCTTATCAATCCTTATTCTGAGGACGAGCTAACAGAAGCAATGTTCAGGCTACTAAGAGATAAAGGGTTACGCGAGGAGCTGCAACAGAAGGGGTATCAAAGGGCGCAGCAATTTCGCTGGGAAGTTTCGGCCAGCAAGACGCTGGCAATCTACCAACAGCTCTATCAGGGGCAGACAAACTTTTCTAAAGAGGTGGCAGCCAAATGAAGATAGGCATTAATAGCATGTTCTTCCAGTTTCCCGCGAGTGGAAGCGGACAATATCTGTCCCATCTCTTAAATGCAATAGCGGAGATAGACAAGAAGAACGACTACACTCTATTTGGGCCACGCCCGATTGAAAACGGTAGCGTGCCTGCATATCCATATAAGGTCTCCAGAGTCCCCAACTTTGCCACTAAGAATGATAATATTGAAAAGGTCATGTGGGAACAGTTTACCGGGCCTGCCGCTGCACACAAAGCGGGAATGGACCTATTTCACGTCCCCTATTTCGCGCCGCCGCTTCTTCTCCGCACGCCGACAATAGTCACTATTCACGATGTTATTCCTCTGCGCCTACCAGCCTATCAACCAAATAGCAGGGTCAAGGCGTATATGAACCTTGTCGCCCGCTCAGCTCGGCGTGCCAGCATGATTATCACCGTTTCGCAGCACGCCGAACAAGATATTATCGATGTCTTGAAATTGCCAGCGGAACGGATTCGCGTCATCTACGAGGCGGCAGGAGAAGAGTATGGGCCAGTGACCGATCCTGAAAAGCTGGCGGAGGCGCGGGCACGCTACGACGTGGGAGAGCGCTATGTCTTCTATCTTGGCGGGCTGGATCAACGCAAGAACGTGCCGCAACTGGTGCGAGCGTTCGCCCAGGTGTACAAGCAGGTCGGCGATCCGGATCTCCGGCTGCTCATAGCCGGAAATCCAGACAAACAAAAGGGCTCGCTTTTCCCCGATCCGCGACCGATTGCAGCCGAACTGGGAGTAACAGAACAGATCAAATATCACTTTATCGCGGAGGAAGACAAGGCGGCGATGTATAGCGGAGCCAGCCTGTTTGTCTTTCCATCGCTCTACGAAGGCTTTGGGCTCCCTCCACTAGAAGCGATGTGCAGCGGAGCGCCCGTTGTCTGTTCAAACCGCACATCGCTGCCAGAGGTAGTGGGAGATGCTGCGCTCAGCGTTGATCCAAACGATACGCAAGCTCTGGTAGAAGCTATGAGCAGTGTTTTGACGAACAGCGATCTGCGAACAGATTTGCGGGCGCGCTCGTTGAAGAGAGCCCAGCAGTTTAGCTGGCAGAAAACGGCGGCGGAAACTATAGCCGTCTATGAAGAAGTACTGGTACGAAGGAAGAAATAAGGAACTATTATGCGGATACTCATGATTTCTAAAGCCCTCGTTGCAGGGACTTCACAACGCAAACTTGAAGAGATCGCTAAATGTCCAGGAGTTGAACTGACGCTCGTGACTCCGCCCTACTGGCAGAGCGATGATGGCAGTAAGCAAGTCCTTGAACAGCTCTATACCAGTGGCTATCGCATGATCGTCACTCCTATGGCCTTGAACGGAAACTTCCACCTGCACTATTATCCGCAGTTAGGGCAGATTATGGGCGATGTGCAGCCGGAGGTCGTGCATATAGACGAGGAACCGTACAACTTTGCCACGTTCCAGGCCATGCGGCTGGCAAGCAGGCGAGGAGCAAAAGCTTTGTTCTTTACCTGGCAGAATCTCTATCGCAGCTATCCGCCGCCATTCCGCCAGTTCGAGCTCTATAACTACAAACACGCCGCCGTTGCTCTGGCAGGCAACCGCGATGCATCCGATGTCTTGAAGCGCAAGGGCTACGAAGGGCCAATCCGCGTCATTCCACAATTTGGTTTCGATACAGAAATTTATAGCCGCAGCATGCCACGCCCGACACGAGGCAAGAATGATCCTTTCATCCTGGGTTTTCTGGGCAGACTTAAAGAGGAGAAGGGCCTGAATTTGATGATCGACGCCCTGACCTATCTACCAGACTACTGCAAGGTCGTTTTCATTGGTCAGGGACCAATGAAAGGGGCATTAGAAGAGCAGGCAGCGCGGCTGGGCCTGAGCCAGCGCGTGATCTTCAAACCAGGAGTGCCAACCGATCAGGTTCCGCATGAACTGGAGCAACTGGATACCCTGGTCCTGCCCTCGGTCTCGCGGCCCAACTGGACGGAACAGTTTGGGCGTGTGCTGGCCGAGGCGATGTCGTGTGAGACGCCCGTCATCGGTTCCACCTGCGGCGAGATTCCCTACGTGATTGGAGACGGAGGATTGGTCTTCAAAGAAGGGGACGCGCAAGAGCTAGCCGCCCGCGTGCGAGAACTGCTGGACGATCCAATACTCTACGCCACACTGGCACGCCGGGGACGGCAACGTGTGCTGGAAAACTATACACAGGGACGCATTGCACGCCAGACATACGAAGTCTACAAAGAGATGCTCGCAGGGCAAAAAATACCGGTTGCATAGGAAAGATGAGGGGGTTAGAGGAAAAGAGAGAAAGCAATCACACACTACTCAGAAAGCAAGGATGTACGTCATGTACGTACGACCTTGCTTTTTAGCATACAAAACATATTTCATTTCGACTCAACTTTTATCATAGAGATTACGTAGAAAAGAGTAGAGAAATCAAATTCCCCCACTGAAGCGGATATCTGTATACTCATTTCGAAAGGTAGAGAGATAGATGACAACAGGTACAGAGACCAAACTTATTCCACGACGTATTTTATTTGGCAATCCAGTACGGACCAGTCCACGCATCTCCCCCGATGGAACTCGGCTGGCTTATATCGCCCCTGTCGATGGAGTGCTCAACGTATGGGTCGGGCCGATCGGGAAAGACGAGTTTAAGGCAGTCACAAAAGACACCGAGCGCGGAATACGTTTTTATTTCTGGGCAGCGGACAACAAGCACATTTTGTATATTCAGGACGCAGGGGGAAACGAGAACTGGCGTCTGTTCGCAACGAATCTGGAGACGCAAGAGACACGAGATATGACACCATTTGAGGATGTGCACGTGCAGATTCTCGACAGCGACAAACACTTTCCCAACGAACTCTTAATCGCAATGAACAAAGAGAACCCCCAGGTTCACGATGTCTATCATCTCGATCTGACCACTAGCGAACTCACACTCACCGCGAAGAATCCGGGCAACATTATAGGCTGGATCGTCGACACTCACTTCAAGGTGAGAGCGGGTCATGTAGCGCGGCCAGACGGCGGAATTGACCTGCTGATACGCGACAATGAAAACGCCGAGTGGCGCACTATTGTGAGTTGGGATGCCGATGATGCAGCGACGAGTGGAGCTTTGAGCTTTACAAGCGATGGGCAGGGATTATATCTACAGGACTCACGAGGAGTCAACGCTGGACGATTGGTCAAGCTACAGATTGCCACCAACGAGATCGAAGTCATCGCCCAGGATGAGCAGTATGATGTTGACAACGTTATAGTCAATCCAGACACGTACGAGATCCAGGCAGTCTCATTCAACAAAGATCGCCACGAATGGACAATTCTCGACGAGACCATTCGGCTTGACTTCGATCATATCCGCGAGATCCACCAGGGTGATTTTAACATCGTCGGACGCGATGATGCCGATGCTACCTGGATCGTCGCATTCAATGTAGACAACGGACCGATACCCTTCTACGCCTATCAGCGCAAAAGCCAGAGCGCGGACCTGCTCTTCGACAACCAGCCAGAATTGAGCGAGTACACCCTGGCACATATGGAGCCAATCGTTTTTACGGCGCGCGATGGACTCAGCGTGCACGGCTATCTCACGTTGCCAGTTGGCGGACAGAGGAGCAACATTCCGCTCGTCCTCAACGTCCACGGCGGTCCCTGGGTACGCGACAGCTGGGGTTATAATCCAGAGGCGCAGTGGTTCGCCAACCGTGGCTACGGCTGCTTACAGATCAACTATCGCGGCTCCACCGGCTATGGCAAAGACTTTACCAACGCGGGCGACAAAGAGTGGGGCAGAAAGATGCACTATGACCTGGTAGATGGAGTCAACTGGGCAGTGCAGCAAGGGATTGCAGATCCGAAGAAGGTCGCCATTTACGGTGGCTCCTATGGCGGATACGCGGCACTCGTGGGAGTCACATTTACACCTGACCTCTTCTGCTGCGCGGTTGACATCGTAGGTCCCAGCAGCCTCATCACATTGATTCGTAGCGTACCAGCATACTGGGTTCCTCTGCTGGCATCGATGTACAAGCGGGTCGGAAATCCTGACACAGAGGAAGAGTTTTTGAAAGAGCGCTCGCCACTGTTCGCCGTCCAGAACATAAAGATTCCTATGCTCATCGCGCAAGGAGCAAATGACCCACGTGTCAAGCAAGCCGAGGCCGAGCAGGTGGTCGAAGCAATGAAGAGCAAAGGCATTAACTACGAGTACATGCTCTTCCCAGATGAAGGGCACGGCTTCGCCAAGCCCGAGAATCGGCTTAAGTTTTACGCGGCGGCAGAGAAGTTTTTAGCTACCTACTTAGGCGGCCGCTACGAAGAGTAAAGCTATGTCACCTTGCGTAGGGTCTATCCGTTACAAGTAACGAACCCGTATACTCCAGATGATAGACTCTACGCGGCCCTTTAGAGGAAAATTGGAAATGAACGAAGACCCAATGATGGTATTTGCGGGAAGTGGAAGTCCGAGGCTGACCGCGCGCATCTGCGAATACTTACAGATAGAGCAGGGGAAAAACGAAACGCTTCAGTTTTCAGATGGCAACACGTTTGTACGTATTTTAGAGAACGTACGTGGACAGCATGTCTACATCGTGCAGTCCACAATATTTCCCACCAACGATACCTTTATGGAACTGCTCTTCTGGATCGACGCCTTTAAGAGATCAGGGGTCGACTCTGTCACCGTCGTTATTCCCTACTTCAGCTACGCCAAAGGGGACAAGAAAGACGAGCCCAGAGTTTCCATTCGGGCTAGAGTATGCGCAGACGCTATTGAGGCTGCTGGAGCAGATCGCGTCGTCACGATGGACCTGCACGCGGCACAGATTCAGGGATTTTTCCACAAGCCGGTAGACAACCTCTATGCGCTGCCCATCCTCTGCAATCGCATCAAAGCCATGAACCTGAGAAACAAAATTATTGTCTCTCCAGATACAGGTTTTGCCAAGCAAGCCAAGTTATTTGCCTCGCGACTGGGCACACCCCTCGCCATTGCCTACAAAGAGCGACTGGCACACGATGAAAAAGCGTCCATTATGGAGATCATCGGCGATGTGCGTGACAAGACCGCGATCGTCGTAGATGATTTCACCACATCGGGTGGCACGCTGGCCGGCGTGTCAGTAAAACTTATAGAGAACGGCGCGCGCGAGGTATACGCTATGGTCACACATGGCGTACTCACCGAAGGAACGGTCGAGCGGATCGAAAAGAGCCCGATCAAGCGCTTACTGATAACCGATACCGTCGAGAATCAGCCAGTGCAATTTACAGAAAAGATCGAAGTTGTCTCAGTAGCCGCACTTTTTGGCGAGGCCATAAAGCGTATCCATAATCGAGAGAGCATAAGCGAGATGTTTGAATAACGATAGCGAAGGTGGAAGTGCTAAGCTACCAGGAGGTACACTGCATGCACGCGGGTAGACAGTATAGAACGGAGACTGGTACAAACTTCTAGCATCAACAAACGAGAGCTCCGAAGTGCGTTTATAGTAGTATTGCACTCAGAATGGATCAGCAGCATTCCTGGTCTCTATCCATTCTTCAGATTTAGCGTACACAACAAAGTTGTTTGTACTAAAGTCAAAAACGGTTTAGTACCATGACACAAACAATAGGATGGTGTATAATGTAGCCGCTAGCACAAGCCAGTAGATATTGGCGCAGGCACCGTCCTCTTTGCCGAGGAAAGTTGTACAGATTCAATTCTTATCGTTCATCTCTTTTCAAGAAAGGAGAGGCGGCATGCCTCTCACAGCACGAAGTGAGGGTTTATAGTGCCGTTAGACATCATGAACGGTGACATGATAGGTCGTGTCGTCAAAGGTCACTACAAGCTGATAGACGAACGTGGACGCGGTAGTTTTGCTACCGTTTACATCGCAAGGGACCTTGAAGACAACAGGATCTACGCAGTAAAAGTCATGCACCTCGAACTTTCGGGCGACGGTGAGCTGCTGGCACGTTTTCAACGGGAGGCACACATCCTCCTGAATCTCAGCGATCCTCACATTGTGAGGATATTTGACTATGGGAACGACAACAACATGCATTATATAGTCATGGACTACATTGATGGTCAAAGCCTAAAGTACTATATGATTAATGAGGGTCCACTCGAACCACTACGTTCAATTAATTATGCGCGACAGATAGCCGAAGGGTTGGAAGTTGCGTACAAGCAAGGCGTAGTACATAGAGACATTAAGCCGCAAAACATCTTAATAAATAGTAAAGACATGGTAAAAATTACCGACTTCGGGCTTGCCAGAAGTAAAGAAACTGTTACACTGACACAGTCAAATATGTTTATGGGTACAGCCTACTACATCTCGCCGGAGCAGGCAGAGAGTGGACGCTCGGCAGACACACGTTCAGACCTTTACTCTGTCGCTACAGTCCTCTTTGAAATGCTCACGGGACATCCACCGTACGAAGGTGAAACGGCGGTCGACATTGTCATCAAACATATGAACGACAAGATTCCATCCATCTGTCGTCTCAGGCCCGAGCTACCGATAGAGATGGACGCATTTATGCAAAAGGCATTAGCGAAGGCACCTGCAGAACGCTTCGCTACGCCTCAAGAGTTTATGGCAGCTCTTGATCAGATGCAGGAGAGAATCCCTGTGGCAGCAGCAGGAGCAATACAGCGGGGAGCGAGGCAAGGGGAGGCGAAAGCGGGGACCGATGGAATAGGCAGGATCGGGCCGACACTCAATCGGGAGGCACGCATCGTCACCGTGGACAACGGGCAGAGCATCCCATTAAAGGGTGAGCTCATGATCGTAGGGAGACAAGATCCCACACAAGGGATTTATCCAGAAATTACTCTCACTGATAAAACGGTTGGTAGACAGCATGCGTACTTACGAAACAAGCAGGGGACCTATACTGTCGAAGACCTTCGTTCTCGGAACAAGACACGTCTAAATGGCATGACCTTAACACCATTCGAGGAACGTACACTGAAAGACGGCGATGTACTACGCTTCGGGAGTGTTGAGGTGCGCTTTGAATTACGATAAATCGAATGGTGTAAGAAGCACTGAGTCGGAGTTGTAGGGGTACCAGAAGGTGCCTGATCTTCATCGGGCGGCAGTAAGCTCGTTTCTAAGCAATTGATGGACAGGAAGAAGAACGAGACAAGCTGCTGCCCCTACGATTAGAGGGGTGAACTGTTATGAAAGAGCTGATGCTCACAGTTTTTGCAGCGTCATTGTTAAGCACACAAACTATCATTATAGCGGTCGTAGTAATAGCACTAATCGTCATCATTGGAGCAGTGTTCGTCTTGCGCAGTGGTAAGAATAAGAAGGGAAGCATCCCAGCCGCCAGCACAGGAAACGACTGGCAGCAGCAACAGCAAGGGGCAGCAAGCTGGAACCAGCAGCAAGCTGGTGCTAACGGATGGGGACAACCGGGCCAACCAGGCCAGGCGGGAGCAGGACAACCAGCAGGAAGTTGGGGCGCGCCCAATACAGCCGGGCAGCAAAATAGTTGGGGCGCGCAACAGCCCAATAACTCCTGGGGAGCCGCCAACCCTGCACAGGCTCCACAGCAGGAAGCCTGGGGTGCCAATCCTGCACAGGCACAACAGCTCAACAACCCCTGGGGAGCCGCCAATCCTGCACAGGCTCCACAGCAGGAAGCCTGGGGTGCCAACCCTGCACAGGCACAACAGCCTGATGCCTGGGGAGCAGCGGCCAGTCAGCAGCAAGTAAATAATCCCTGGGGAGGAAATGCTGCGACTGGACAACCACAGCAAGCAAACAATGCATGGGGACAGGCTTCTGCCGGGCAGCCACAGCAGGCGAACGGTGCATGGGGTGCAGCAAGCAGTCCACAGCAAGCCAATAATCCCTGGGGAGGACAGCCAGGACAGGCAGGACAATCTCCCTGGGAGGCTGCACCGGCAGCAGCTCCTACAGCACAGGAAGCGTGGGGGCAGACACCAACGCCGGCACAACAGGATCCCTGGGCGCAGGGCAATGCAGGTCAGCAGGCATGGGGTGCACCGGCAGCGATGAACTCGGTACCACAGGCACCTAATGGCTTTGGAGCTAATACATCGGGCGCAAGTTGGGGGCAGCCTCAACAACAACAACAGGCAGATCCCTGGGCCGCGCAGATGCAGGGTGGAGCTCAGGCGGGACAAGGGTGGCCACAAGCTAACGTGGGGCCGCAAGCAGGCTTTGGGCAGGCGGGCTATGGGACGAACGACAACGACAAAACAATCATGCGTACAACTGGAACACCTCCGACAGGGCTGGGCTATGTACGAGTGGAAGAGGGGAAAGAGCCGGGAAGAACGTATGACGTTCGAAAAGAATCGTTAAGCATCGGACGCAGTCGGGAGAGCGATATCTTCCTGGAAGACCTGGCAGTATCGCGTTTGCACGCCTCAGTTGTCAATCTAGGCAATGGCAGCTACGCCCTTAAGGATGAAGGTAGCGCAAACGGAACCAAGGTTAATGGTCAACTCGTCAACAAATTCCAAACCTATCCACTACAAGAAGGCGACCGTATCCAGCTTGGTCAGACCGTCCTTGTCTTTGGCAGGAAGTAAGAAGAGGCGGGAAAAGCAGCGAAAAGCTGGGGAATAACCCGGCATGTGCATTCCACACTCATAGGACAACGCCATTTAGAGAGGGAAAGGGACCACGCAACAGGTACTGTGCCTCATTATCCCGTTTGTCACCTTCTGATAGAAGAAACGAACGGAGAAGAGCCAGCAAGGAGAGCAGGTACGGTTCTCGTGGTCCTGTGACACGATGCAGCAAGACGATCTGATAGGAACAACGCTCGGCAATTACCGCATACTTGAGGCGATCGGTCAAGGGGGGATGGCACGGGTATATAGAGCTCATCAGGAAAATCTGGGACGAGATGTCGCCGTCAAGGTCCTTCCACCGTGGTATGCTACTGATCGTAGCTTCGTGGAGCGATTTAATCTTGAGGCCCGACTCATCGCCCGGCTCTCTCACCCCAACATCGTTACCGTTCATGATGCCAGCGAGCAGAATGGTCACTTATACATTGTTATGCAATTGGTAGAAGGAGGAACACTCAAACAGCGGCTGGATCAGCTACAAAGTGAAGGGAGGACGATAGAGAGCGCTGAGATTGTCTCTATCTTTGCCCAGTTGGCCGACGCACTTACCTATGCACACGAGCAAGGCGTTATCCATAGAGATATCAAGCCAGTCAACGTCCTTATGGATCGAGCGAACCGACCGATCCTCTCCGATTTTGGTATAGCAAAGGTACTTGCCAGCAAACAGCTTAATCTCACACGTCCAGGAGCGGGCGTGGGCACACCCGAATATATGTCGCCCGAACAGTGCCAGGGAGGAGCCGTCGATGGACGAGCCGATATCTATGCGCTCGGCGTTATGCTCTTTGAAGCCCTGACCGGTCGGACACCTTTCCTCGGCGATAACTATCCGGCATTGGCTCATAGCCATATCTACGAACGGCCACCACAGCCAAGAGCAATCAATCCAGGTATCCATCCGGCCATTGAACATGTTATTTTGACTGCACTAATGAAAAACCCACGACAGCGCTTTCAAACGGGACATGAGATGGCCCAGGCGCTACAACAAGCACTTACAGTTATCCGCACACCATCATTGATAGAAAGTTATTATACCCAGGCACTACCTCCTCCAACTGCTCCATTTGTAGCACCGATAATGCAGCGCTCTCCCAGTTTAGATCAACAGAACGTTCTCTTCTCTTGCTTTAACTGTCATTATCTTAACAAGCCACAAATGCGTTATTGCGTACGATGCGGCTATCTATTAAATCAATGTACGGTCTGCGGTGAACGCAATCCAGTTGGGAATCGTTTCTGCACCAAATGCGGTCAACCGCTAGCGATATAGAAGAGTTTAACAAAATGTTAGAGATCAGGTGCGGCTGCGTCTCACCAGAGGAAAACGGACCTCTGCAACAGTATATTCCAGAGGAGGCTCATTTTCCTTATTTGGTTGAGGCAGCAATTCGCGACGGAGGGAGAAGCGTCCCTGTAGATCCATGATCAGATTTTTGATTAAAGAGAGACCCAGACCTTCTGAGCTGCCTTCTCCAGACTCATCCAGAGAAATCTCGGCAGCAGGACCACGCCCGGTATCCAGCACCTGAACGATCACCATATCGTCCTCTTCTCGGCCACGAACGATAATAGTGCCCTCAGACTGCTGAGCCATGCCATGCTTGATTGCATTCGAGATCATCTCATTGATCACCAGGGCCAACACAGTCACAGCACGCGACGGGATCACGATTGGGCTCGGCTCAACCTGAAACGTAATATGCTTATCGGGTGGACTGAGATTCGCGTGAGCCACACCAACTATCTTACGCGCAATTTCATCGACGCGCGCCTCGCTGACATCTTCGTGAGCCAGCAGATCATGCGTCGATGCCAGACCCTGCACACGATTCACACTCTCAGCCAGCGTGGCCCGGATCTCAGGAGACCGAGTGCGACGACGCTGCAAAGACAGAATGCCCGCCACAGTCGCCAGATTATTCTTTACACGATGGTGCAGTTCACGCAAGAGGACTGACTTCAGTTCCAGGCCACGGCGCGCCTCCTCATACAGACGCGCATTGTCGATAGCAATCGCAGCCTCATTGGCAAAGGTAATCACAAGCTGCATCTGCTCCGGGCTCAGAAAGTGGCGATGACTGCTATAAATACAAATGCAGCCTAGCACTTTCTGCTTCACCTTTAATGGCACACAGAGCACCGAATGAATTTCAGAGGAAACAAATGGATCGTTACGCAAGAAGCAGCCCTCATCAGACTGCAAGCAGTCGACCGCCATACTAAAGCGGCCTGTTTGAACGGCGCGCCCGGCACAGCACTGGCCCACTCCAATCTGCACATGAGCCGCAAGATCACTATTAAAGCCATAATGGGCCAGGACGTGAAGCTTTTGGCGCTCAGGATCAAGCTCGAAGATACATGACCGTTCGGCCCCTGAGAGATGGACCGCCTGAGTTGTGATAATTTGCAGCACCTCATCCAGATTCAAGGTAGAGGCAATGATCGACGAAACGCGATGAATAGTGGCAAGTTCGTGCACCTTGCGGCGTAGTTGTTCATCAGTCTGCTCATAAAGACGGCCGTTTTCGATATTGATAGCCACGATACCGGCCACGACCTCTACAAAGCTCACCTCGTCACGTGTAAAATCACGCGGTTCAATCGATTGCACGCTCACCACACCAATAAGGCGCTCTGAATTGCCGAAGAAGATCAGAGGCAAGGCCATCAGGCCACGCAGGTCGGTGTGATAGGCACGGGCCTCTGAAGAAAAGTTCGCATCGGCCAGAGCATCATTCACGACAACAGGACGGCCCTTATCAGCCACCCAACCACTGTACCCCTCACCCAGGCGCAAAGTAAAATGCATACCACCGAGTGGGCGGGGACCATTGGTAGCGCGGAGTGTGAGCACGCGCTGCAGCTCATCGTAGAAGAAGATAGAACAGAGCTCAACATGGAGCTCTTCCGCAACTACCTGAGCAGTAATTTCAAGCGTCTGATCCAGATCAGTCGCCGAGTTGCTCACACCATTGATGCGCTGTAAGGCCATCAGCCGATGCTCCAATTGCTGCGTCGTATGAGTACTCTCAATCTTGTACTGATCCGTCACACCCTGGTAGCCGCGCGTGAGAGCAATAATTCCTCTGGACTGCAACTGGTAGAGACGCGTAGTCGCTTCGACAGATGCGTCTGGCTGCTTAGCGAAAATCTGTTTCAGCTCGTTGGAGAGAGCATCAACGTAGAGTTGAAGGCCGCTCAAACGACCATCCAGCTTCCCTCCCTGCTCTGCCAGCCAGCGACCCGACTGTTCAAAACGGGCTTCGAACGTCTCCGTCGCTTCACTATTAGAATTTACAAGCACATTGAGGAGTAACCAGGCATCGCTCCCCTCTTCCGGCCCATAACTAGCACCTGACACACGTTGCAAGCAAGCTTGCAGGCGGGCAATCTGTATATTCAACACTTGCTCTACATCAGCACCTATTGTCACGTTCTTTTCCCTACTCTGCTTCTATCCACAATCGAATAGCATCGTTCCACAGCATCCAACACATTCTCCTCGTATCGTATTGTAGTTGTGCTCTTTAGGAGTGTCAAGTGCCGACAAAATGGACCGCATCAACCTGCAAAAGAATTGGCAGCAAAGTGACCAAATTCCTATCCATGCATCTCTCCTTTACCAAAAGCAAGATTCTTTCGTCATACACTATGATGCTCTAAGCTAGCAAAGTTGTTGCTCAAGCGGGGCAAAGCGTCGAATCATTCATCGCTGTGACAGCTATAGCTATCAGATTGGAAAGGAGAGCCTGTTTCCTCTTGTCACCTGAAGGTTGACGAGTCTCCACAGGCCATTGATTATGATTTGCCCACAATGTGGCCTGCCAGTTTCCCCATCAAGAAAAAGTTGCCCGCGATGTGGCATACCAGTTGAAGAGATGAGGAAGAGAGGGGAACCTGGACAAGGCGCTGCATTTCCACGTAGTCCATCTTCCTCTCCACAACAAGAGGACGAGAAGAGCAAGCAACAAAGCGGGGCAATGCCATCCAGAGAAGGTAATCCGGTTCAGCAAGCAAGCGCGGTAAATAAACCTCAGCTCCGTACACAGCAGAGGAAGACGCAAGTAAGCTTATCGCCCGGTACATTCTTCAATAGTCCAGCAAGGATGCGTTTGGGCTTTACAATAGCAGGCATCTGTATCGGCGTGGGCGCACTCATTCTTATTCTTGTATTTATTATGGCTCAGAGCCTTCCCGCGGCAGTCAACGCTGAGGTGCAGGTGCAACCAACAAGTCAAACTGAGGGCAATAAGGGCGACGCCACGGTACTACCCCCAACACCCTCGCCAGCACCAACAACTCCTGGCATCACGCCAACATCGGCGGCGACGGGATCTAAATATATAGATAATGTTCAAATAGGCAGCAACCTGGATATGACGAGAGTACAGATTGCGCAGAGCACGAGAGACTTTCAAGCAGGTCAGAGAATTTATATAACGATGAATGTGAATAGCATTGGCTATCAGGGAGCCGTTTGCCTGGATTGGTACGTCCAGAACGCATTTCTCACGCACTATGCCTTTTCAACGACGGCTGATCCAAGCCAGCCACATGCAACGGCATGGTCGTATGCAATCTCGACGCGTCAAGGATCAGGGTACGTCAATGTCTTCTGGGCGAGCTCTCTGGCGTGTGCAGACAAAATGCTGGCTCAAAGAGTCGATTTTAACGTAGGCGGCTGACAATTATACGTGGGAGACGAACATGAATTGCAGTTTTTGTGGCACAGCTCTTTCAGAAGGGGCTGCACACTGCCCCTCTTGCGGATCATCAATAGCATATAGAGCACAGAACGGACAGGCAGTTCAAAATACTGCTACGCCCTTCTCGTTGCAACAGTCAGGCAAGAGGCAAGCAACCGATGGATATGCTCCACTACAGCTTCCATCCAGCAAGCTATCTAGCTACAAGCCTGCCAACTTGCCCGCTAACAATCCAGTCTCAACGCCGCCTGCATCCAATCCATCAGGCTCTGATTCAGGATCAATGCCCGGCATCGGACCAGGTTCCAGATTATCTCACTATAGTCAAGCATCCACACCGCCGAGCAAGCTCTCCGACTATAAACAGCCCTCCATACAGCGCAGCAAGCTCTCCGATTATAAAACAGGGGCAAACCAGAATCTAAAGTCTCCCAGTACTCCCGATCACGCCGCGCCCTTCCCGGCACAGGATGCCTCCTTTCTTTCTCTTATACCCACGATACCTGTAGCACCTGCACCTTCCAGTGTACAATCTGCATACTCTCGGACAGCTAGTGCAGGCAACAGTGCTCCCAATATAGCTGGTATCCCTGGTCCAGTTAATCCTCCTTCCTTTATACCAGCCGGAAGAGGATACCCTCCGAATCCAATGCCCTCGATTGGAGCGCCATCTATGAATATGCCTGTGACCAGGCAAAGCAAACTTAAAGGATGGCTGATAGTAGGAATAGCTGTCCTCTTACTCATTGTCTGTGTCGGAGCAGCGTCGTTTTTTTTCTTACAGAGGACGAATAACGCTAAGCAGGTTGCAAGCGTGACAAAAACGGTTGCAACACCAGTACCAACAGTAGCGCCTATAGATGGCCCTTCAGGAAACATCAGCGTGTCCGCAGTATCCGAGCTCTTTAGCAATCCGCAGACGGCGGCGGCGATAGACGAGAATGATAAAGCTGTGCAGACGACGAGCACATTTACGACCGGAAAGACGGTGTATGTCACTTTTAACCTGGACAGTAAAAGTCAAAAGGGCTATGTAAGGGCCAGATGGTATAAGGGCAAACAGCTTTTCCGAGAGGTAGATTTCGCCCATGATCCTGGCAAGACGAACGGCTACTTTAGCATAGTATACGATGCTCCTACTACAGATGGCAGTGTTGAGCTATATTGGAGTACCACAGTCAATTTCAGTGACGCAAAACTTGCACGAGTAGCCCATTTCACAGTTACTCAATAGAAGAGCGAGTAAAATATTTCTTCTTGTGCTTTCACAATTTGCATGCCTTCGGCATGCAGATATTATTTTATCTATATTTTTATATTTCTACATATTTTGCTACGCAAAATATGTAGAAATATAAAAATATAGATAAAATAATATCTGAGAGAGCGACGAAGCCGCGAAAACGCTATGCGCAAGAAGCAGAGATAATTATCCTTTTCCTAATGAAGAGTATTGATGACTACCATGCCTAGTAGTACGATTGCGAGCATTGCGACGGTGATCCAGGCATAGCGGAACACGAGAGAACGCTGGTGGGCACGCTTGCGTAGTTCGCTTACGCGCGTCTCTTCTGCAGGTGACCAGTGGGCGGTCCCGCAGTAGGGACAGAGGGGAAAGAGTTCGTAGGGCGGACACAGCCCTCCAGGCTCATGAGCAGCCTTTTTACCATAGTCATACGACCCAATCTCATAACGAATCTGCTCACTCTCAAAAACTGCCGTACAATGAATACAGCGCAGCAGCAAGTACTCCGGCCAATCGGTAGCATGACAATTTGGGCAGGAGCGTGCCAGAGGAGCGCGTCCATTAGAAGTAAGGGGAAAAGATGGTTGCCAGCGATGATGACAGCGATGGCAGTAGAATAGATGCGACTCAGTCTCAGGTGCAACGCCACGCAGCAGACCCTCGCGCACGAGCGTTTGAGCTTCATCGGGAGCGAGTTTGTAGTCAATATCAATTAAATCGACTACAACCGGTTGCGCTGCGGGAAAATCAGGAAAATCGTAGTGGCGCTGACGATCGCGACGCGCTCCCGGCGAGACATCTGAGCGTGAACGCTTGGCAGTAGAATAGGAATTTCCGGATGCTGCATGCTGGGCATAAGTATTCTGAGCGCGGGCTGAGCTTCCAACACCGGCACTCTGTCCAGTGCGCGAGGCATCATACTGTCTACGAGCCGCCGGATCATTAAGCGTCTGATAGGCCTGCAAAAGCAAGCGCATGCGCTCATGAGCATCAGACCCTTTGTAGACATCGGGATGATATTGCAGTGCTAGCTTTTTGAAAGCTGCTTTAATGTCACTAGAAGGTGCATCGCTAGCGACCCCTAGAAGTGTATAGTAATCAGAGAAACTGTTCATTGGATGGTTTGAACACCGGGCTAGTGATTCTAGAAATCAGTCGAAATAGTAGTTTTTTGACTAGTATCTGGACTGGTATTTTGCTCAAGGGACGTGATATCTTCTAGTACATAGACGAACAAAGCAGCAAAAGGTTGTAAAAATGGCAAAGACGCGAGAGTTTCAAGCTTTACTAGATGCATGTTCTCAAGAAGGTTGCATTCTCTGCCGCCTGACACAGGAGAGCAATCACCGCTACCTGGATAACTGGAAGTATGAACTGTTTACCGATGTCACACTACGGATGGAGTTGAGGCGCACACAAGGGTTTTGCCACATGCACACCTGGCAGTTGGCCGCTATCGGTGCATCATTACAATTAGCCCAGACCTATCGAGAGGTTCTCTCAGATGCAATGGATCAGCTACAGCGAGGAGGAACGGGAGCACCGGGAGGTGGACTATTACACCGTCTTTTCGAGAGCAAACGGGGAGACAATGGAGACAACGAATGCCCCGCGTGCAGACAGAAAGCGAAGGCGGAAGAACGCTACGCCCAGACTCTACAGCAGGCATTGACCGACGAAGAGTTCTATCGTCGCTTTACAGGATCGCAAGGATTATGCCTTGATCACTTTCGCCTGACGAGTGAATTGAAAGCGACTGATAATAACACTGAATGGCTTCCATTGCTACAAAAGGCACAGCTAGGTTGTCTGCAAAGGCTGGATGCACAACTGGGAGAGCTGATTCGCAAGCACGATTATCGCTTCAAGGACGAGGAGCGTGGGCAGGAGATGGTTTCGTGGAAGCGGGCGGCGGGGCTGGTCGCGGGTGAGGAAGATCGCATCCAGGAATGAAATGTTGTGAAGAGGGTGGAGCAACATTGCTCTACCCTCTTCATATGCGAAAAGAGCAAACGAGAACGGGCTAGTGAGAAGCACTTAGCATTGTGTCGTCGTAGAAATCGGTATGGACGAAATCGGGCGCAGATGTGCTCGTGCCACGCGGGAGGACGCGCCAGAACTTACGATTCAGGTTGGTCCAATCGTCCAGAATACTGCTGGCATAGCTGCTACGCGTCTTGCGCGCATGAAGCTCGACAATGCTGCGCACCGTCTCCAGTTCGTGATCGTCATCGATGCGCATCGCCTCCACCAGCTCTGTATTGCAGCGACCGGCGAAATTGCCAGCGACGTCCAGGACATAGGCAACGCCAGCGGACATACCGGCACCAAAGTTTCGTCCCGTCTCGCCCAGCACAACCACCATTCCTCCTGTCATATATTCACAGCCGTGATCTCCCAAGCCCTCTACTACTGCTACCGCCCCGCTGTTCCGCACTGCGAAACGTTCGCCCGCACGACCAGCAGCAAAGAGATAGCCACCCGTCGCACCATAGAGAGCAGTATTACCAAGAATAATATTCTCTTGTGAGGCAAACGAAGAATCCGTAGGAGGCGCAATCACGATCTGACCACCATTCATGCCCTTCCCAACATAATCGTTTGCATCACCACTCAGCAGCAGGCGTACACCATTGACATTGAACGCTCCAAAGCTCTGTCCAGCCGAACCCTGTAAATGACAGGTGATACTCACACCGGGCAGGCCAGCGTTGCCATAGCGACGAGCGATCTCGCCGGAGAGGCTTACTCCAATCGAGCGATCATAGTTATGGATTCCATGCTGCGTTATCACACTACTCTCAGCATTTAGAGCCGGTAGAGCCTCCTCTAACAATTGTAGCGCAACCGGAGATTCAGGTACTGATGTCTCTGTACCCGGTACAGAAGCGACGGGGAGCGACACAAGCAGGGACGAAACATCAAGATCGCTATTCTCTTTCGCCTGTAGGAGATCACCACGACCAACGATATCCTCCAGCCGGGTCACTCCAAGTTGCGCCAGCCATGTGCGCACCTCTTCAGCAACCAGCGTGAGATAGTTGATCAAGAACTGTGGGCGGCCGGTGAACTTGGCGCGCAAGTCTTCACGCTGAGTCGCGATTCCCGTTGGGCAGGTATTGAGATGGCATTGGCGGGCCATGTCGCAGCCAAGCGAGACCAGTGCAGCAGTTCCAAAGGCGAACTCCTCGGCCCCTAGCATAGCTCCGACAATCACATCACGACCAGTCTTGAAGCCACCATCGACGCGTAGCTTCACACGCTTGCGCAGGCCGTTCTTTACCAGAACTTGCTGCGCCTCCGCTAGGCCGCGCTCCCAGGGCATACCGGCATGCTTGATAGACTGCATGGGCGAGGCACCGGTGCCACCATCGTGCCCACTGATCAAGACGTAGTTTGCATGACCCTTAGCAACGCCAGCCGCGATCGTACCCACACCGGCGGCGGCGACCAGTTTCACTCCTACGCGCGCTGTCGGATTCACCTGGTGCAGATCATAGATCAACTGAGCGATATCCTCAATACTATAAATGTCATGATGCGGCGGCGGAGAGATCAGCGAGACTCCTGGGGCGGTATGACGCAGCCGCGCAATAAAGGGCGAGACCTTCGCAGGAGGCAATTGACCACCCTCGCCGGGCTTCGAACCCTGGGCCATCTTAATCTCCAGCTCCTGAGCACGAACCAGATACTCAGGCGTCACTCCGAAACGTGCAGAGGCCAATTGCTTGATCTTACTGCTCACTGGATAGCCCTCAAGCGTCTCATGATACCAATCCGGATCTTCACCTCCCTCGCCGGTATTATTGCGTCCACCAATGCTATTCATGGCTGCCGCAATCGTCTTATGTGTCTCAGGACTTAGAGCTCCAACTGACATTGCGGAGACCACAAAGCGCGCGCGGATCGACTCCATCGACTCTACCTGATCTAAAGGAATAGAATTCGTTGGAGCAAACGAGAGCAGGTCACGCAGAGCAGTTGAGGGACGGCTATAGACCAGAGAGGTATACTGCCCATAATCCTCCCAGGAACCGCTCTGGGCGGCTTTTTGCAGAGCGCGCACAATCAAAGGATTATAAGCGTGATACTCAGCATCACGGCGGAAACGGTATTGACCCAGATCAGCCAGTTTTCGCCGACGATTTGGAGTCTCTGGAGCCGCCTGCTCGTGCTCAAGAGATGCAGAGAGAGCAATTGACTGTTCCGCTACATCAGTCAGAGACACATTGCCGACCGTAAACGTCGAGCCAGCGAAGCAGCGCTCAACGAATTCGGCGGATAGACCCAGAACCTCAAACTGACCGGCACCAATAATATTGCGCAGAGTCGAGATGCCCATACGCGCCATTACTTTGCACAGACCATCCTCAACCACATGGATGTAGCGTTCGACCGCCATCTCTTTCGTTAGATGCTCAAGACGGCGCTCACCAGCCAGAGCACGCACACTCGCCAGGGCCAGAGTAGGAACGATAGCCTCGGCTCCGTAACCAAGTACCAGGGCTACCTGATGAATGTCACAAACAGTACCAGTCTCGCAGATCAGCGAGACGTGAGTACGCAAGCCATGCTTAATCAACGAGCGGTGCAGTGCTCCAACCGCGATCACCATAGGGATCGGTGCATGCTCTACAGAGGCGCTGCGATCGCTCAGGATGAGCAAGGCCGTTCCGGCATGAATTGCCGTGATAGCCTCCTGCTCAATACGCTCTAGCGCGGCTTCCAGCGCATTGGGACCGGTAGCAACCTCAAACGTCGTATCGAGCAAGGCAGAGCGGAAACGCTCATCACCCAACTGCTGTAGAGAAGCCAGTTGAACCTCGGTCAGTAACGGAGTCTTAGAATGCAGCAAGTGAGCATGCTCAGGCGTCTCGGTCAGCAAGCTTTCGCGGCGGCCCAGATAGGTATCTAAAGACATCACGACACGTTCACGCAGCGGATCAATGGGTGGATTCGTCACCTGAGCAAAACGCTGCCGGAAGTAATCAGAGAACGAGCGCACCTGATGCGAAAGAACCGCCAGAGGAGCATCATCGCCCATACTCCAGGTTGGCTCTTTATTGTCTGTCAGCATCGGACGCAAAACCATCTCGACATCCTCATGTGTATACCCGAAGAGCTGTTGACGAGAGAACAAGTCACCAGTCTCAGCAGCAGTATCAGATGAAGTTGAGGACGGATGCGGCAGATGAGTCAGGTGTGTAGTCAGCCACCGCTCATAGGGCTGACGAAGTGCCAACGCCTCTTTAATCTCGCGGTCGCGCATGAAGAGACCATGCTCAAGATCGACCGCAATCATCTCACCTGGACCCAGCCTCCCCTTCTCCACAATATCCTGCGGATCAAGCGAGACCACCCCTACCTCAGAGGCCAGAATAAGCACACCCTGAGTAGTCAGAACATAGCGAGCCGGACGCAGGCCATTGCGATCAAGTGCAGCTCCCACCATACGGCCATCGCTAAAAACGAGCGCCGCCGGACCATCCCACGGCTCCACCAGACCTGCATGGTATTCACACCAGGCGCGTTCAGCGTCAGATAGCTCCGTATCATGCTCCCAGGCAGGAGGAACTAGCATCTGCATACAGTGCAGAACATCGCGGCCAGAAGCTGCCAAAAACTCAAGCGCATTATCAAGCTGACCAGAATCACTCGCGCTCTGAACCACCGGGAGCAGATCTTGCATGCGCTCATCCCAAAGAGGAGAGGCCAGGGCCGCCTCGCGCGCCTGCATCCAGTTCACATTTCCCTGAATCGTATTAATCTCTCCATTATGCGCCAGCAAGCGCATAGGCTGTGCAAGAGGCCAGGCTGGAAACGTATTCGTGCTGTAACGCTGATGGAAGACCGCCAATGCACTGACGAAGCGAGGATCAACCAGATCCAGATAAAAGTTCGGCAAATCATGCGGAGCCAGCAGACCCTTATGTACTAGAATCGTATGCGAAAGTGAGACGATGTAACAATCTGTAATCTGTGCCTCAGCAAGCCTGTGCTCGATTAAACGGCGGGCGTAGTACAGGACCTGGGCATAACGCTCAGAAGGGAGCTCAGAGGGGCAAGATAGGAGTACCTGGACAATTTCAGGTGCATTTGCTCGTGCGGTCGCACCAAGAACACTATAGTCGATTGGAGGAGTACGCCAGCTCAAAAATGTTAGCCCGGCGTCCGTCAACGTCCGCTCAATGATCTCGCGACAACGTAGTGAATGTTCACTGCCGCGTATGGGTAAAAAGACCATACCAACCGCAAGAGCAGCGGGATTAGCAAGCGAGATCGTCTGTCTCTCAAGCTCCTCAAGAAGCAATGCTCGGGGAATCTGTGTCAGGATGCCGGCACCATCATATGCCTCAGCTTCCGCATCCTGTGCACCACGGTGAGTCAGGCGGGTCAGGGCGTCCAGGGCGGTTTCTACTAGTGAGTGGCTTGCCTCGCCCGATACTTGAGCTAGAAAGCCCATGCCGCAGGCATCATGTTCCCAGCGGCTATCATAAAGTGGATACATAGTACACGCAGGTGTGGTGGCCTCATGCTTGTGCGTCATGCATTGCTCTCCCAAAAAATGACTATCTTGCTCAACGCTAGAGGCACCGACGTTGGGGCCAGGGGTTCGACGAACGAACGATGGCCGCCGAAATCATTTTTTATTGGTCTGGAATCTGTGCGAGAGGAACGTATCAAAGATAAAAAACAAACAAAGATAGATAGGAGCACGCTCTGTTACAGCGCCGAATAGATGAGCATCATAGCTCAAGGGAAAAGAGTAACGTTACCGCCTGTTGTGAGAGTATAGCATACAACCGAGTACTCAAACAAGATCTGTATATGTAGAAAATGCCTATACTGTTTCAGAGAGAGCAGTATACTTTCAACTCTTCTCTCTTTTATCTATGAAACAGATAGGCAAAATAGCATTATTTCGTTACTGGAAAAGTATTAGTTTAAGTCAACCGTTTTTGAATCGGTGACCTTGTAGTTATGATTGTCTTTTTTATCCAAAAAGCTGTAGAGAGAAACATTATAGAGAGTATCGAGTTGAAGATGAGAGAGCTATTACCTATAGTTATAGTGTGCATTGCACAAAGCACCAATATAGTGGAGGAGAGGAGTAAGACTAACGAACAGTATGGTGAACGAGTTGTGCAGCAACACCGACTGCGATAACTACAAGGGCAATAGCAATAATAACCAGAGCAGCCGTCACAAGTTGTTGACGCCACGTGCTCTGCTGCGGCTTCTCAGGCACATAGGGGATAGGAACCACCTCGTCTAAATTTTGTAAAGCGCTCTCCATCTCGCGCATTGACTTGAAGCGCTTCTCCGGATCACGGCGAATGGCCTTCATGATCACAGTAGCTAGTTCGGGAGACAGATCGGGGCGGGATAGTAGAATAGAGGGAGGATCTTGAGTAGCGTGTTGATTCATCACAGCAAAGACATTTTCGCCCTCAAAGGGAGGATGACCACTTAACATCTCATAGAGGATTACACCCGTCGCATAAATATCCGAACCAGCAGCTCCTCGCTCACCCTTAATCTGCTCAGGCGACATATAATCAGGAGTGCCAACCGTACCAGTCAGGCCGCGCCAGGTCACACGGCGAGCGCCTTCGAGGAGGGCTACACCGAAATCGATCAGCTTAATATCTCCATCATTCTCGACCATCACATTTTCGGGCTTAATATCCCGGTGGAAGATTCCGTGCTCGTGACAATAAGCTAAGGCATCACAGATCTGTAGAATATAGCGAAGCGCCTCAGAGGTCGGGAGTGGCTTCGCATCATGCTCTTCCAATACCTCGCGCAGAGTGCGACCCTCGATGTACTCCATCACCAGATATTCGTCGCTGCGTTTCTCGCCCGTGTTGAGCATATGTTGAATGTGAGGATGATCGATGCGATTGCCAATTTCAGCTTCGCGCTTATATCGTTCGTAGACACCAATATTCCCAATCAAATCATCATTAGGAAATTTCAAAACCACCACTTGCTGGTCATGCAAATCGCGAGCAAGGTACACACGACTCATACCACCATGCCCAAGCATGCGGATGATCTCATAATGATCTATCTGAGCACCGGATGTATATGCAAGCGTCATAAGCTCTACACTTCTCAAGAGAAATTGACAATAGTAGTCTAACGCCACAAGTATAGCATACCGGGCTATAAACACCAAGGGCAAAAATGCCCAAATTCTATTGTCTTAAGTGAACGCAGCAGTGGAGCAGACACCCACCAGATCAAAGCGCGTATCTGCTCCACGATTGAGATTAGTACAATTTGTACTTAGTCTCCGCTGCCAGCGCCCAAAGGAACCTGGTTTTTCTCTTTGTAATCCTCTGGATGCAGGATAGGCGTTCCCTTTACTAGCTTACGGCCATACAAGAAGCCGAAGCCGACAACCAGCCAGAGAAGTGAGAAGGCGATAGCGACGATCACGTTCGTCTGCGCGGCACCACCCTGCGTGATAGCGAAGTAGATCACGCCCAGCAGCATAGCGATGTTTAGGATAGCACCCAGGATAGGAGCAATCACGGTCCCAAACAGACTACGACCCGCCACACCTGCAAAGGCAATCACACAGATGATACAGGTCAGGCCGTACAGAATAAACGTCCCGATATTCGAGATCAGAGCAATCTGAACCAAATTATTAGAACTGAGCACGCCGTAAGAGCCAATAACAGCAGACAGCACCGTCAGGACAATGACACCAACGTGTGGAGTGCGATACTTTCCATGCAAGAAGCCGAAGACAGCCGGTAATTCTGTATCTTTACCCATTGCGTAGGTTACGCGGACGCCAGTATTCAGGCAGGAAAGTGCAGTACCAACGAGAGCTATCACTACGCTCAAAGCCAGGATAGCCGCGAATGCAGTACCGAAACTGCCACCAAAGATCTGAGCCAGGTCGCCAATAGGAGCAATAGAGTTAACGGATGCATCAAACCCCTTAATAGCATGACCAGCAGCATCTTTCGCTGCATAGTAATCACCCATAGAGAAGTTCGCCGCAAAGTACTCGAAAAAGTAGAAGATTACCGCTTGAATAACAAGGGAGATAATTACCCCACGTGGAATATCACGCTGTGGATTTTTGGTCTCGGCAGCAAGAGCAGTAGCGGATTCGAAACCAACGACGAGCAAGATAGCAATCGTTGACTGATAGAGGAAGCCGTTGAAATCATGAGGAACTAACACGCTCAACGCATTTGGATGAACATAATTAAGTGCAGGATGTTGCAGGCGGTAGACAATAGCGACAATACCAAAAGAAAGTAGGGCGACAATCTGGATCACGTTGATCACAATATTAGCTACCGTCGAGCCAGTTACCCCCACATAAGCAATAGCCCCAACAACCAACGAGAAGACGACACAGAGTAGAATCAACTGGATAGGAGTGCCAAAGCCAGGAATAAAGAAACTGATAAGATAGGCCAGCACGCTGCCCATGAAGGCCACCATCACCCCTGGATAGACCCAGTAATAGAGATGCGAGGCCCAACCTACAATGAACTTGGCTAAACGAGCAAACTTGAAAGAACTATGCTCTTCCTTATGCAGAACTGCAACTTCAGCATAGTAGTACGAACTGCCAGTACCGGCTTCGGGATAACGCCTGGAAAGTGACGCATACGCTACAGCCGTCAAGAGAGCAATAACGGTTGCAATAAAAACAGCCGCCCACATGCTTGTTGCACCAGTACCAGATTGGGACTGAAAGGTCGTCCAGAGGAAGGCTCCGGGCGCAATCAACGCCATCGCATTGATCGTCACGCCGGTGAGGGAAAGGGTGGGCTTCATCCCTGTTTCGCTTGCCTGAGCTGCCATGTAGTTCTCCTTCTTGTCTATATCTCTTATGCAAGAATCTGTGGCATCATTACCACTCAACATAGCGGCGAAGCTGGGGGCGAGAGAGAGGGGCGCAGCCATTGCACCACTCGCGGCTTCTCTTGAAAAATAAGTGCGGCGGTAGATAGGTGAGCAGTATGTATAGATGAAAATTCATCTATACATACTGCTCACACGCTTTAAGAATTCGTCAAAAATGCCTTGAAAATGTGTATAGTGCAAGTATACGAATTAGCCATAGAAAAGAGAACATGCAAACTATCAAAAGCTCACACACCATTTTTTGTGCACTATGCACAAAAACAAAGGCAATTCGACTCAAGATTGGCTCAAGGAACTGCATAAAACCCTAAAAATCTAAAGAGAACGACTTTCGAAGGTGGCTCTATCGGCCAGAGTAGTTTGTGCAAAATGTATATAATCCCCATAGAAAAGAGGAATGTGCTAGAATAGTGTAAACCATAAATATGGTTCTGCCACAAGGGATGTGGCGGCGACTAGAGAGAGATTCAGTGGATCTTTAGCAAACAGAGACGTTGCGCGGAAAGTGAAGCACGTACAGCCCTCCTGTAGAAAAGAAAGACACGTTTCTATATCTTAAGGATAAAACATGTCGGAATTAGATTACCGCCGCGAGAAAGATGCTCCTCTGCGCCATGACGTACGAACGTTGGGCAACGCCCTGGGGCGAGCAATTCAGCAGTATGGTGGAGAGACTGTTTTCACAACGGTGGAACAATTGCGCAGCAGTTGTAAACGCTTACGCGACTACACCGAACGTTTAGAGCAGAGCTCATCTATCGAAAATCTTCAATTGCAGAGCGAGATTGATATTTTAACGCGAGAAATTGCCTCCACCGTCAACAACTGCGATCTGGATACGGCAATCGATGTCATCAGAGCGTTTACCGTTTATTTTCATCTTGTCAACACAGCAGAACAGCATCACCGTATACGCCGCCGTCGCATGCATGAGATTGATCCCAACAACCAGCCTCAACGTGGCTCTATTGAAGCGCTTATCAACTTTCTCAAGAAGAACGAGCTGGATGCAAATACAGTACAAACGCTCCTCGACCAGCTCGCCATCGATCTCGTCTTCACCGCCCACCCGACCGAGGCCACCAGGCGCAGCCTTATCACCAAGTCGCAGCGTATCGCCGAACTGCTCTCCAAAAACGATGGCAAAGAGAGCATGACGCCGCGTGAACAGGCGCAGTGGCAGCGTGACCTCGACACCGTCATCGACCTGCTCTGGCGAACCGATGCAGTGCGACAGGTGCGTTTGCAGCCGATCGACGAGATCAAGATGGGCATCTACTACCTGGACGAAATTCTCTACAATGCGCTGGCAGATCTGTACAGCGAATTTGAAGAGTTGCTGCACAAAGAGTATCCTCATCTGAACGTGCCAACCTTCCTAAGGATAGGCTCCTGGATTGGTGGCGACCAGGACGGCAATCCATTCGTCGGACCACAGACGATGCTAAACGCACTCCAACTACAACGCGGTTATGTCATCGATCATTATCGTGACTCCCTCTACAACCTGGCACGAGAATGCTCACAATCCGTCAATCATGCGCATATCTCGCAGGAGTTGCAGCAATCATTGCAATACGATCAAGCCTGCCTGCCCGACTATGCACAGGAACTGGGAGAGCAGAGCAGTCTCGAACCGTATCGAGCAAAGTTCTCATTCATGTGGAAGCGGCTGGAAGCGACGCGAGCAAAGCAAGGAGACCAGCCAACGCAAGTAACTCCAAAGATAGATACGAACAAACAAGAGCAGCAGAAAACGGACAATTACAGCAATTCTGATGAATTGCTGACCGACTTGCGTCTGGTACGCGACAGTCTGCTGGCGGACGGTGAGCGTGCCCTTGCCCACGGCTCACTCCTGAAACTCATTCGGCAGGTAGAAATCTTTGGCTTTTATTTCGCCGCCCTCGACGTACGCCAGCACAGTGAGCGCCACGCTGTCGCCCTCGCTGAACTCCTGCGCGTCACTGGCCTCAATGATGACGACTATACGAAAAAGAGCGAAGAGGAAAAAATAGCCATACTGGAAAACCTCTTACGCGATCCTCGCATCCTCACGCGGCCAGGATTGCAGCTCAGTCCAGAGACTAGCCATATTCTCAGTACGTTTCAGGCAATAGGCTATGCACGTGAAACCTTCGGTGCGCAAGCTATCACCTGCTACATCATCAGCATGACACACAGTGTGAGCGACATACTGGAGATACAGTTCTTCTGCAAAGAAGTGGGTATTTTCGATCTCCCTATTGTCCCTCTCTTCGAGACTATTGATGACCTGCGTGGCTGCACTCAGATACTCGAACAGGCTTTTAACAAACCCATCTACCGCAGCTATGTCGAACATTGTTCTGATGTTCAACAGGTAATGCTCGGTTACTCTGATAGCAGTAAAGACGGAGGTATCCTGACCTCAAGCTGGGAGCTCTATCAGGCGCAGAGCAGGCTGGCAGACGTGAGCCAGGAGTATGGAATCGGCATCACGATCTTTCATGGTCGCGGCGGAGCAATCGGACGTGGTGGTGGCCCAATCTACGAAGCGATACTTGGACAACCACCCAGATCGGTGAACGGGCGTATGCGCATCACCGAACAGGGCGAGATGCTCTCATTTAAATATGGACTATACGACATAGCGATCCGCAACATGGAACTGGTCGTGGCCGGTGTCGTGCAGGCAAGCACATCAGATGAGAACATCATAGAGACACAGGTGCATCCGCACGCAACACAGGAATGGATCGAGAGCATGGAGCGGCTCTCGGCGAGCGCCCATCAGCGCTACCGAAAGCTCATCTATCAAGATCCAACCTTTGTCAATTTTTTTGAGCAGGCCACACCTATTCTCGAACTGGGCTGGCTCAATCTTGGTTCGCGACCAGCTCGGCGGACGATGAGTCGCGCTATTGAAGAGCTGCGGGCAATACCCTGGGTCTTCTCATGGATGCAGAGCCGCTATGTCTTGCCAAGCTGGTATGGAGTTGGAGGAGCGCTAGAAGAGTACATCAACGAGCAGCCAGAGCGGCTCCTCCAACTGCAACAGATGTATCGACAGTGGCCCTTCCTGCGCGCTTTCATCGACAATTTGCAGATGACTCTCTCAAAGGCCGACATGCCCATCGCACAATACTATGCCCAGCTCGTGGACGACGTAGAACTACGCGAACGCATCTCAAATGAGATCCGCCAGGAGTACGAGCGTACAAGGCAGATGGTCATCAACATCGTCGGCGGCAAAAGCCTGCTGGACAACGCACCGGTGCTGCAAGAGTCGATCAAACGTCGCAATCCCTATGTAGACCCACTGAGCTACTTCCAGGTTACTCTACTCAAGCGTCTTCGAGCATTGGGCGGGCCACTCACGCTTAGCAAAGACGAACTGCAAAACGCAAGCGCGGAGGAGCAAGAACGAACTCAACTCACCTACGCCGTGCTGCTCACCATTAACGGAATCGCAGCCGGAGTGCGCAACACAGGCTAGTACTATAGGGGTTGCACTACGTAAGCTGTCGCCAGCCGCAAAGTAGCGGGTACGAGCAATACGCAGTTGTATAGTACACTGTCCTTTTTTCGTCAGGATCACTCTGTTAGGCCAGTAGAAACTTTTCTACATGGCTTTAAGAAATTGAAGTCTTGATCCAGATGCTGAAAGAGCGGTCAATTTCGTCAGAGTATCTGTTCCAGAGACAGGAGTGTACACAATCATTTGTAAATCAGGATGACCTGCAAGCTGGAAGGTCGTTGCCTGCATGGTTAACATCCCAACGAGAGGATGATTGAGATGTGTCTGTCCCGTATGAACTCCTTGCACATCATGTCGAGGCCACCACTCGCGAAACTCTGGACTCACCTGTTTGAGTTCTGTGACGAGTTCTGTTAACCATGCTTCTCCGACATAGCGCTGGGTACTAGCACGAAAGAGGGCAAGGGTACGTTGCGCTTCTGTCTCCCAATCCACGAGCTGTGTGCGTAGCCGTCGATCTGTAAAGAGAAACCAGGGAAGAATGCGTTCTTGGAGAGACATGATGCTGAAATCGGCATACACCTGACAGGCCGCCCGATTCCAGGCCATAATATCCCAACGTGGACAGACTACATAGGCAGGATAGACTCCCATCGAATCAAGAATGAGTTGGAGGGCAGGATCAACCGTTTCCGTCGAAGGAAATGGGGTGGCAGGAAGCTGCTCTCGCGCCAGAATAAAGAGATGTGCTCGCTCATCGGCGTCGAGTTGTAAGACCTGAGCCAGGCTTTCCAGTACTGGAGCCGAGACCGTAATGGCTCGTCCTTGTTCGAGCCAGGTATACCACGTCGTCCCCACTCCCGCGGCCAGGGCCAGTTCTTCGCGGCGCAGCCCTGGTGTCCTGCGGCGTTTTCCCGCCGGGAATCCAACCTGACTAGGAGAAATGCGTCCACGCCGCGTCCGCAAAAACTGGGCTAAATCTGATCGTCGCTCTTTCTCATTCATTGTCTTCTTCCTTATCCTGGTAGCTTTTATACCAGCATATTCTGGCTCCTGGTTCCAGCACCACTCTCATTGCATAATTCTATCATACCTATACCTCCCTTTGCTCTTACCGCAAAGTGGTATGTGAAGATACATCTTTCCATATAAAAAAGGAGTCTGAAGTATGAGTTCTCAGCAGGTTGTCCTTGTGACAGGAAGCAATGGTGGATTTGGTCGCAGGATCGTTGAAACGCTGGCACGGCAAGGTCATCAGGTGTTTGCTTCTCTACGTGGCGTCAATGGGCGCAACGCCTCGTCTGCAAAGGAATTACGGGATGTCGCGCAACGCGAGCAGCTCGCTCTTTCCGTTTTCGATCTTGATGTGACTGATGAAAACTCAGTCAAGCAGGGGGTTCAGGCAGTGATTGAGCAGGCCGGGCGCATTGATGTGCTTGTGAACAATGCAGGAGTCACCCAAGCCGGGATCACGGAGGGATATACGCTTGATCAGGTTCGCGTGCATATGGAGGTTAACTTCTTCGGTCCCCTTCACCTGGACCGCGAGGTTCTTCCGTACATGCGCCATCAGCGCAATGGCTTACTGATCCATATGAGCTCCATTTCCGGTGGCTTAGTGTTTCCCTTTGTAACACTCTACTCTGTCAGTAAAATGGCTCTTGAGGCACTGGCCGAAGGCTACCACTATGAACTTGCTCCCTTAGGTATTGAATCGATCATCATAGAGCCTGGACTGTTCCCGACAGGGTTACTGACGAGTCAGCAAGATCCTGGTGATCAAGAGCGATTGATCGAGTATGGAAGCCTCAACGATATTCCTGCGCAAATCTTGCGCGATACTGAAGCTGCGAACAATGGACCAGCTGCATCAGACCCACAGCTTGTCGCTGATCTCATTGCCGATCTCATTGCACAATCAGGAGGAACACGTCCCTTCCGCACGATCATCGGCAACGATCCGGGATTGGCTCCCTTGAATGTTGCAAAAGCCTATGCTCAACAGAAAGTACTCGATGCATTGGGTTTGACTACGGCCCTCGCTTTCAAAGTACCCAACAAAGACAGAATAGAAAGGTAGGCGGCCTCCTCACCCGTCCGGTATTCCAAAGATGAGGCAATTGCAGCCTTATGAGTAGAAACAAAGGAGGATTGGTTCATGTCTACGATCACATGCTTGCTCTTAAGTGCAAAGCGTTGATGTGACGATACATCTTTCCATTCAAACAAAAGGATATTGCTTAGGTTCAGTTACTGCTCTGAAAGTGAAGGAGAAAAAGAATGACCGAAAAAACAAATGAAAGCACGACGCTCAAATATGATGTGTTCGTGGTAAAGAGCTCTGGCCTCACAGGTGACTTACCAGCAGGCACTGAGTCACTACAGTGGGTCACGAATACAGCAACGCTAATTTATGGCGAACAGGATGCTGTTCTTGTTGACACATTTCTTACCCATGAACAAAATCTCCAATTGATAGATTGGATTACGAAAAGTGGGAAGAATTTGCTTGCGATCTATATTACCCATGCTCATGGCGATCATGCCTTTGGTATCAAGATGTTACTGGATCGTTTTCCAAATGCAAGAGCAGTTGCGACCCCTGCTGTTATTAAAGCGATCCAGATGCAAATCGATCCTGAGTACATGAAGAGCTTCTGGTTGAAACTTTTTCCGGGTCAAATCTCTGAGCCACTCGGTCTTCCTGAAGCACTTGACCGTCAGGAGTTTGAAGTAGAAGGGCAGGAGCTGGTTATCGTAGACGATGGGTTCACTGATACCGCCGATTCAACCTCTCTTTACGTCCCATCAATCGGCTTGCTTGTTGCCGGAGATGCAGTTTACAATGGTGTTCACCCTTATCTGATTGAGACGAGTGAACAAACTCGACTGAATTGGATCGCTGCGCTTGAGAGGCTCGAAGCCTTGAACCCACGTGTCGTTGTTGCAGGCCACAAGAATCCCGCCAATAGCGATGATCCTCATCACATTGGAGCTACTCGAACATACATTCGTGATTTTAACCGTTTAAATCATGAAACGACGACCACGCGTGAACTCTATGACAAAGTGCTGGCAATCCATTTACAACGTGCCAACCCAGGCGCACTTTGGCTTTCTGCGAAGGCTGCTAAAGGAGAATAAGAGGTAGACCCAGGATAGACGCGATTGGCGAATTGCTCTCTGCTCATCCTTTTGAACACCATACCTACGCTGTACGCAGAGACGCAAGGGTGAACAACTGGTTTTCGCGAATGAGATCTTTTACAGCAGAGGTAGATCCAGGATGCGGGTAAAATTCTATCACTAGGATCTCGCTTCTGATAGAGTTTTGCCCGCATCCTGGATCTACCTCCACCTGGTTCTTCACAACTCTCATTATACCTGATGAGCATAGTGAGTTGTCTCCTGTTTCGGTTGTCGATGGACATTTCCACCCACCCCGACAATCGCAAGAGATTGTCGCTACACAGAGCATGCAAACGCCTCGATCATTGCAAAAATCTTTATTTCTTCAAATCGCGCAGCAATTTCGGCAACAGGAATGCATGGGAAGAAAGCGCAGCAACCCATAGCGCAACTGTGATGACATTACCATACCTACTTACGAAAGACTCATTAGTGCTAGAAGCAACAGAATTATTGAGCATCGAAACTATCTCCATAAGATCAAATGTTTGGTGTTATTCTTACACTATCTATTGTAATCAATATCAGGTTGCATAATCAAGACACTTACTTCTTACGAGTATTCATGCTGGACTGAAAATCCTTGCATAGCACAAATCGCGCTCAGCTATCTGAAAACCTCCAGCTTTAAAGACGCGATGAGCGGTTACATTGAAGCTTGCGGTGATGAGCATAGCAGTGTTGGCTCCCCACGATTGTAAGTGAGCCAGACCGGAAGTGAGAAGAGCGCGACCAATACCCTGATGCTGGTGCTCGTCGCTCGTGCCGATATAATCGATCCAACCACAGCGACATCCGCTGTGTTGCCATTCTTTTTGCCAGATAGAGCATTCAAGATAAGCGACGAATGTATCGTCAGGAGCAGTAACGACCAGATGTTGATATTCTGAACTTTCAAACTGGTGCAGGCGATGTTCCATACCAACAGGTGTAAAGCCAAGGAGTGCTTGATATGCAGCAAGATTTTCTTTTCCAGAGAGCAATTGTAGAGCATAACCTGTAGGAAAGTTTGGTTCTGGCAAGTGATTATCAAGCGAACAAGCCATATAGAGATCGTAACCATCTTGCAGCAAGCTGAAATTGTGATATTGAAGGGCTTGAATATATACATCCTCATCTGCAAACGTCGCTAGACTGAGCGAAACATCTGTGTTGAGCTGGAATGCTACTTCTTGAGCACGTATAGAGGCCCATGTAAGCATCTCAGCAAAGATTTCTACACCGTGTGCATGTGGATGGATAATAGAATCCATGCTACATTTTGTGCTGTTTTGCTTTCGCTTCCAAAGATAGGCAAAGCCGATGCATCTACCAGACGCGTCCTCCCACACGTGAGCATCGCGTTCAGGTTCCCACACACGTGAGGCAAGCAACTGACGGATGCGCCAGATGGTAGGATAGCGCTCCAGCGTTTTGACAGTTCGGCTTGCTAAAATAAGCTCTTCAATAGATGTCGTGTCTTGTTCAAGAACATAGGGCCTGTGCGTTATCAATGACATGTTGTCTCCATATATTTTTTACGGGAAGTGAAACATCCTGCTCTACAATATCTATTGCAGATGTTGTAGAACAAGGAAAGAGAACATGTCAATGGTTGATCTTAGTCGCAGAACAATGTAGAGCTCTGTCAACCTTCATTATGACCTCTACGAAGCAGAGGTCATAATGAAGGTTGACAGAGCAGTAGAGGCGGGTAGGTAGTTGTTGGTTGATAGCAAAAGAGGAGATACATCGCTTAGTATCTCCTCTTTTGTCAAGTCCAAACTAGTGAGCTACTTTTTAGGAGTAGCGGTAGCGTGTGGAGTGCCACTTGAGGTGACAGTTGGAGTTGCACCATTGAGATTGATGCTGGTATCATCGAACGTCTTGACATTGAAGACTTTGCCAGGACCACTGGTGTAGGTCACAGTCACCGTATCGTTGGGCTGAACCAGAGGAAGCTTAGGTGAGAGGGACAGATTGGCGGTAAAGATCAATGGCTGACCCGCGATCTGTAGATAGTACACCGTATTAGTACCTTGCACCACCGAGGATATACGTTGTACTTTGCCAGTTACGGTCAAAGGAACGTTACTGGTCGTGCTGCTACTATTGCTACCAGTGCCCTGCTGAGTAAGCCACTGTTGATAGTCGCGCAAAGCGGATGGCAGATCCGGATCGAATTGCACATTATTTCCATTCAGCTCTCTTGCATTCACCATACCGACGGCCTGGAAGATGTCGCCGCTGGCCGTCTGCTGAGAATAGATGGCGACCCAGGTGGGTACATTATAGATCTGATAGAGCTGCACAGTAGCAACCGTATAGTTTCTGATATTGGCACGCGTCGACTGGAACGTCTTCGTTACATTGTCACCAATACCCAGGCCAGCCGCCTTTGGATAGAAGTGCGCCTCGTTGCGATGAGTATCGAAGAGAAACACGCCTGTGCTCGAATTATCATTTGACGAGGAAGAGGTCATCGGAATGAGCCAGACCGGCTGATCAACATTGTTGTAGAGCAGTTCTGGATCGCTAGCAGGAGACTGCTGTCCGAGACCAGAGGGATTAAACCACGGCGCGGCATGGAAGAGTCCCCACCACTGCAGGTACTGCGTCACCATTTGTGAGGGAAACACGCGATCAACCCAGGCGGGTACATCTTGGGGACGATATTGCTTAATAACACCAGTATGGGCGTCCACGATCAGCACCTCGGTCAGCGTATCGCCAATGTAGCCACGCGAAGGCTGCATCAGAGAGATTGTCCAATACGGATGGAGGCTATCATCCAGCTCCAACGTTGGATTAACTAAACGACCATAAGTATAGCCACTAAGGTACACATGGCGCAGAAGGTCCTGATTGAGAATAGCACCCGGCAGGTAAGCAATGCTCGATTGTGCTTCGGTGTGTAACTGCGGCGGCTGCTGAGGGTCTTCCGCATCCACCATCACAAAACCAGGAGTTACCGGATTAGAGAGATTGACGAACAGATTATTATAGCTGAGATGGGCAACATAGTAGAGATGATGGTTGATCGACTGCAACACATAACTTGTAGGATCGAGGTTATATGCCGAGCCAAGGTTTTGTCCCGTCGAACCCAGAACTTGTTGACCCTTGTATGATGCAATACTTTGACTCACCAACACAATATGGTTTTGGTCTGTCGGAGGTAAATTAGGAGAAGATTCCACTTTCACATTCGGGATTGCAGACAGCGCCTTCGCATTTACGTCAAACCAGGTCGTAAAGATTGAGATCAATATCGAGGCTGCAACACCTACCACGCCCACCACAATTAAACCTAAGACACCTGCAGCGATCGAACGACGGGAAGCATTCACTGGAATATTGCGTGGGATCGCAGTCGATCCTCTCATCCCTCCAGTTAAACCTGCCTCCATAGCACTGAACGCCTGGCCAGAGAAGGCAAACAGATTTGCAATACTACTGATAAACAGCGGCCAGAGAATCCACTGCCAGCCCCAGAAAGGACCCGTCAGGGCAGGCATTGAAAAGTACAGAATGAGTAAACAGAACACATAATTGAACACAAAGAAGCCAACGAACCAGCGGACAAACTTACGTGAATTGAAAGCTTCGCGGCGTCCAAACCCCAAACGCCCTAGAGTAAGAATCCCCATCACGATCAGAGACCCAATCAGAGCTAGCAGGAAGACCACCATAAAACACCCCTTAATATAACACTGAAAGGTAACAGCATTTTGGCATTTTACATAACATTTTGCTATAATAATTTATAACATAATGCTATTTCCTTTGTCAAGATTAGCTTCTCTAGAAGACTGCTCTCTTCTGCCCTTAAAGGGAGAAAGTTTTAAATAGTCAGTGCCGATACCTGGTCTTTCGTTATATCACTAGTCTAGCAAATTTCCCCTGGTCTGACAATCTATGTAACTCTTCTTAACAGGTACCTCTTCGGCGATCTCCCAGGCGAAAGTGAGCAACTGCCACGCCTGGAAGATCGAGAGCGCACTTCTAATCGTTGCGCACAATACTACCCATCCGCTCGTAACGATCTGGATATCTACGTGCTAAGAACGCCGCATAGATTAGACCTATGACGACCCAGATGATAACGAACAATGGCAGAATATTCGATGGAAACGGTGTTGGTGCAAAGCCAAGATTGACGAAGAATTCACCGACCGAGCCCGGAATAGCCGGCCCCAGATAAGAGGCAAGCGGAAGCAGGAGTAGAAGAACACTGAGAATGGGTGCGACAATATGAGGAAGTACGCGTACTTCACCTCTGCTGCAAGCAAACAATGGAGCGGCTACATTGGTCATAATGTAGACAACGATAATACACATTGTGACAACGCTTGCCAGCCACCCGAAGCTTACTGTTCCGCTCGTCTGTTGCCAGTACGATCCATCGGCAAAACCGAGCGCATAGATACTACTTCCGTCTTTGTTGGTGTGCTGCAACACCAAACCCAGAAAGCCAATTATCACGATAGAGAAGATGCTCTGTACAAGAGAAGTGATATACGGGCTATTCCATCGAGGATGAGTGCGACTAAAGATTTTGGGGAAGATACCCGCACGTGCCATATCATAGAAGTAGCGTACCATCGCTTGATGCATAGCAAAACCACTGGCAAAGTTACTGGTAATCACAAATACGACAAGAGCAATTCCAAGCCATCCTCCGACAAATGTGCCCGCTAACGTGATATACTGCTGCTGCGCGTTCGCAACATTGCCCAGAACGCTCCCAGCATTCTGCCAGCCGACACCGATCGTTGCAGAGTAAGCAGTCCAGGTATAAAGCACTGCGAGCCCGATAATAAGAGAAATAACGGCAACGGGGATAGTACGTTTAGGATTCTTCGCCTCCTCGCCGTAGGCAGCAGCCGTTTCGAAACCCACAAAAGCAAGAATACCTAGAGCCATTGCAATGCCGATGCCAAGCGTACCACCAGGAGCAGCCCCTTTTACAAGAGAGCCCGCTAGCGAAAACGTGTGTACAACGTCATGCCCTGCAGCACCTCCCCGCAGAGATATGGCCCCATCAAGAACGACAAGAGCCAATACTTCCAAAATTGCAAAAGGTGCCATAACCCAGATAGAGGTGGTAATAGAGAAATAAGACAAAACTCCAACGAGAATAGTGAGCAGGATAGCATACGTGACCCAACCACCGGGTACATGAAAGCCAATACCTGATAAAATTGGATCGAGTGCTCCTCCTACTGTGCTTTGCAACGCTGCCTCAAAGAGGGCATATCCTCCTATCATAAGCCAGCCAGTCTGAAAGGCAGCTCCTTTCCCCAATCCATGCCGAACCCAGGTAGAGAAACCGGCTGCCGACGACAGCCGATTGGCAAAGTAAAGGACGGAGACACCGAGCAGGAGAATACCAATCGAGGAAAGGACAAAGACAAGTGTAACCGAAGCACCCGCCTGTGATGCCATAACCGGAACATTAAAAAGCATTGATGCCGCAGGGGCGATAGCGGCGATACAGAGCAAGGCAATCGTTGAAAGATTCAGCGCATTCTTGCGTAGCTTGTCAACCTCTAATTGTTCGACATCGACATCATTCACCCCTGACTTCGATGGCACGGGAAGAAATTCGTTTGATTCTGATGACTCTGATGTAGCCATACTGAAAATACCTCCTCAATACGGCAAAAAACAATGAAAATAAGTAATACTATCTATTACACTGGAATAACTCCTTTGCTTCTCGCATTCTATTTGATATGATTCGGAAGGCAGCACTCTACTCTCATCTTGTAGTAACTGGATGAAGTCGCTGATATGTCGTCCACAACGGCTGAAAGCCAAAACGAGACCAGAAGCGCTCGGCGCGTGGATTATCCGGGTTAAACCACAATACATAGCCATTTAGATCTAGATACAGTGAGGTAACCATGTCCTCAATCGCCTGAACCAGCAACCGCCCGATCCCCTGTCCCTGCAAATCTTCGTGTACGCTCACATTGTCGATACACCAATACTGTCCCTGAGGAGTAAAGCCAGGCTCATCATCAGGTCCTACAGTGATAAGTGTATTCTCTGCCATTGCCACGATTGCGCCTTCCCGTTCCACAACCAGAACCAGGGGTGCTCCGTTTTTTAACGCTCCGTCTTTCCATAGATGAGCAAGCTTTCTACGAAAGGCATCTAAAACTTGAGGGCTACTCCGGACGAATGGAGTGTAACGCTCGTGAAAAAGAAGTTCTCTCTGGAAAAGCTCGACGAGTCTTTCCTCATCGTCCGGTCGTGCACTGCGAATGTGCAGAAAAGGACCTGGCTCAGGCCGAGAGACAAAGAATGGTTGCAATGGTCGCAGAGCGCAGAAACTATCAAGCTGAAAGCCCTGGTGAATAAAAGCACTACCAAACCAGGTATCATTGCTCGGCCAGCGAATAAGATCCCCCTGAGGTATCTGCCCTCTTCCAGAACTGGTCGAGCGCAGTGAGGAGAGAAGAAGTCACTACCACGACATCCTCATCTACAGGATCAGGCAAGGTTAGCTTCTGTATGATCCCATTGTGTGCAGTAAGGAATGATAGGAGAATACTGGTCGTCTTGAGAGTCCATACAGCAGGCTGTGCATATCCCCGCACACGGCCCTCATCATTGAGAGCAACGAGAGCATCACTATGAATATGCTCTCTAAGCGACCTTTCAACAAGAGCACGTGATCCCCCCGGTGCAAGATGAGGATCACGTGCGAGCTGACGAGCCTGCTGTGCCATAATGAGTTCTAGAATCTCAGGGATACTCGCCTCGCTAGCAGGAACAATTGTCATAGCTGAACCGGACATAGATAGAGACCTTTCATGTAATGGGATCACAGAGATAGCGCTAAGACCAACGATTCATTTCCTCCCAGCTTGCCTCACTCGTAGCAAGAAGGCTAAAGACAGCAAAGATCAGGATGCCGCCGAAAGCACTACCTCCGATTACATACCACCAGGTAGAATTGGGAATCAAGGTTGGGATAAACGAGTTCAACAACGTGAACACAATGGTGGAAAGACAGAGCAGAGTTCCCATAAGCGCACATATCATCAGTAGGGGAATAAGCAATGGAAGAGGAAGAATGTGATTCTGTAGAAAGCGGTCACGATCTTTAAAGTAGAGCACAACTACATCAATAAAGGGAAAGAGAAAGGAGAATGCCCAGACAAGGAGGAGACTTGCGCCAATCACATTATACGCAATACTGGAGAGATCGCCTGGCTTCCCCAAGAAAGAAATGGACGGGACCAGGAAATAGATCACAAGCGCCGCTACAACCGTGATCGTGATCTGAGCCAACAGTACATTAATCGGCACACGATGCTGGTTCAGTTTAGCGAACCATATTGATATTCTTCTATCTATCGACGCAACCAATAACATACGAGCAAAACATATGTGAAAGGCAACCGGAATCATCAAAAAATAGAAACCGAGCCCAATTGCCATCAGATTTCCAACAGTTTTTCCAAATACGGCATCAACAGTGCCAATAAGCAGAATCATTGGATTTACTGTATTAGCTGCATTGTTTGCGCCTTGAACGACGAGAACTGCGAATGTGAAGAGCAAATAGCCGCCCAGTGTAAGCAACGTTCCCCATGTAAGATGATGAGAAAGAATGCTTCGCTTTTTTTGCGGCTTCACCTCACCTGCCAGCGCAAGCGGCATGTCTGATCCAAGTAAAGCCAGAGTTGCACTTCCTAGCAACGCAAAATTTGAGGGATTGATCGCCCAGTTTGCTGTAGTAAAGTTCGTTGCCGCGTGATGACCGTTCAAGAGCCACAACACAGCAGCCAGTACAATAAGTACAGTGGAGAAACCCATTACTATCGTCGCAATGTTAAGTACGTTCTGAACCATACGTGTGCGTTGGCAGGCCAAAAACCCTGTGAAGACAAGCACTAGCAGAATAGCAATTCCTTGCTGCCACGTCTCGGTAAGCCACTGACTATTGAGCGCCTGAAGCCAGGAGACGACTGCAGCAGCAGCATTAACAATGGAAAGAATTCGTACTGGTGATGCCACGCTACATTCCTTCTTTCTCACACATAATTCTTAACTTCCACAAACCTGCATTCTCCTCTACGCAGCGATAGCTAGCGTGGATAATATCACACTGAATAAATGAATAAAAGATTTGTAACGACTTTTATGCATTTTTAACAAGCAAGATGTATATTTGTTTACACTGTAGAAATAAAGCCAACGATCTGTCAAGCATTTCGAGCTAAGTAAGCAGGACTTTTTAGTTTATCTTACTGTCTCGAAAAGTAGAAAAAGACAAGGTTCTTGCGTTAAATACGAGGATGGAAGGAGTTACTATAGCGTTGCGGATATACTATGCACAACTCACATTTGTTTGGTGGCGAACGGCGTTGACTTTTTGTAGAGTGGATGGTACGCTAATTGACAGACAAAAAAATATAGGACGACCCGCATTGAGCGAAAATAGTACGAGCGCTTCAGCCGACAGCGATCCGAAACAGAGTGAGAGTTCGGAGAGGTACTGGGCATTCAGAACGCATTCGTGAGCGGCTGACCGAAGAAAGTCATTCCAGGCTCTTCAAAGCTGTCGGGAAAGCAGTGTTTATAATTTGCTTCACCTGACTGTAGAGGAAAGAATGACAAGTAGGGCAGGTGGATGGTTTCCACGTAAGACAAAACCAGAGAAAAAGTGGTCACTGTCATTTCTAGTACAACGATGTAGAGAAGATGCAAGCGAGCAGAGAGGGCAGATAGTGACAATCAGGGTGGCACCACGGGTATAGAAACGCGAGGAGTTATAAGCTCCAGCAGCAACTATTCTCGTCCCTTCATAGCGCATGGAGGGGGCGAGATTTTTTTTGCCTTGCACCCTCCATAACATTCCAACTTTTTCTTTGTTCTTGCTTTCTATGATCTGTTCTCGTGACGATCAGGAGAGCAGAGGACAAAATAGTCAGGAAGAAGAGGGGCACAGCATGCAAACAACATCTGTCATATCCAATCCTCAGCTCATTGTGGGACGTGCGGGTTACGGCACGTTAACGCTTATAGACGGGACAACATTTGAGGGGAAGTCTTTTGGCTACGAAGGAGGGCAGGCAGGAGAAGTTGTCTTCAGCACAGGGATGGTTGGCTATCCAGAAGCCATCACCGATGCATCATTCAAAGGACAACTCTTAGTCCTGACCTATCCATTAGTAGGGAACTACGGAGTGCCGGAAAAGAAGTTTTGGGAAGACGAGCGGATACGCATTTCGGGCCTCATCGTTTCAAACTACATCGACACTCCTTTCCATGCACAGAGCAGAATGACACTCGGCACATGGTTAAAGCAAGAAAAAATACCTGCTCTGCAGATTAAGGATACCCGCCTGCTCACACAACACATCCGCAACTCCGGCGCGATGCTTGGGAAGATTACGTTCAATAGCGATATTCCATTCTACGATCCCGATCAGGAAAATCTGGTTCAGCAGGTATCAACTCAGCAAGTCTTCAAAGCGGGACAGGGCAAGAAAACTATTGCCTTGATCGATTGTGGAGCCAAACGGAACATCGTACGCTGCCTGCTCAAGCGCGACGTTGAAGTAGTAACAGTGCCCTGGGACTGGGATCTTTTTGGCACACATAACGGCTTTCACTTTGATGGCATTATCATTTCTAACGGACCAGGCAACCCCAAATTTGCCACAAAGACTATCCAGACCATACGCACCGCGCTGGAGAATAAGGTTCCCACGCTTGGTATCTGCATGGGCAACCAGCTCCTGACTCTGGCCGCCGGCGGCGACACCTATAAGATGAAATTCGGACATCGCAGCCAGAATCAGCCGTGCATTATGCAGGGCACGCAGCGCTGCTACATCACCACTCAGAATCATGGCTTCGCCGTCGGCAAAATTCCAGACGGTTTCCAGCCCTGGTTCATCAACGCCAATGATGGCAGCAACGAAGGCATTATTCACAACTCGCTGCCATTCTTCTCGGTCCAATTTCACCCTGAAGCGGCCCCTGGTCCCGTGGATACTGAATGGGTCTTTGACTACTTCTTGGAGAAGATCTCATGAACAACAGACAAAAAATACTCGTCCTGGGGTCAGGGGCACTCAAGATTGGGCAAGCAGGCGAATTTGACTATTCCGGCTCACAGGCACTCAAAGCCCTGAAAGAAGAGGGCGTAGAGACTATACTGGTCAATCCAAACATCGCCACGATCCAAACGTCGCAGACGCTGGCCGACCGGATCTACTTCCTGCCCATCACAACCTACTTCGTCGAAAAGATCATCGAGCGAGAGAAGCCAGATGGCATCCTGCTGGCCTTTGGAGGGCAGACTGCGCTCAACTGCGGCATCGAGCTGCATGAGCAAGGCATCCTCACGAAGCATAACGTCGCGATACTGGGTACGCCCATCTCAGCCATCATACTGACCGAAGACCGGCAGAAGTTTGCTGAGCACCTGCACAGCATCAAAATTCCCACGCCACGTAGTCAGAGTGCTACGACACGCGAGGAGGCGTTGGCGCTGGGAGAGCAGATAGGCTTCCCCGTCATGGTACGCGCTGGCTTTGCGCTTGGTGGTCAGGGTTCGGGCATCGCGCAGAATAGAGAAGAGCTAGCACGCATCGTTGATCATGCCTTTTCTTTTGCCCCCCAGGTACTCGTCGAACAATATCTACATCATTACAAAGAAGTAGAATACGAAGTAGTACGCGACCGACACGACAACTGCATCACCGTCTGCAACATGGAGAACATGGACCCGCTGGGCATCCACACAGGCGAATCCATCGTCATCGCCCCCAGCCAGACGTTGACCAACGATGAATATCACAAGCTGCGGGCTGCATCTATAGCCATCGTACGCAGCCTGGGCATCGTCGGAGAATGCAACGTCCAATACGCGCTCAACCCAATTACGGCAGAATATTATGTCATCGAAGTCAATGCACGTCTATCCCGCAGTTCGGCCCTGGCCAGTAAAGTAACGGGCTATCCGCTGGCCTATGTCGCAGCCAAGCTAGCGTTGGGATACGGACTTCCCCAGATTCCCAATAAAGTTACCGGCGTCACTCAGGCTTGCTTTGAACCCAGCCTCGATTACCTTGTCGTCAAGATACCGCGCTGGGATATAGAGAAATTTAAGGGGGCAGACGAAACGATTGGCACTGGAATGAAATCGGTAGGCGAGGTCATGGGCATTGGACGGACATTCGAAGAGGCATATCAAAAAGCTCTACGCATGCTCGAAAAGAACGTCGAAGGCGCGCTCCCTCCCGATACTTACTTCGTATCTGAGGACGAAGTAAACAGATACCTTCACAAGCCAACTCCCAAGCGAGCGTTTGCTCTCGCCAAAGCACTACAGGTGGGTCAGGACATCTCTGAGATCTACGAGATCACAGGCATTGATCCCTGGTTTCTACAACGGGTCAAAAACATCGTTGAACTAGAGGGAGGACTGCATCCTGACACTGAGTTACATGTAGACCAACTATGGGAGCTCAAACAAAACGGCGTTTCGGACAAGCGTATCGCCGAGCTTACAGCTAAAGACGAGCTAGAGGTCCGTACATTGCGCAAGCAAGCCGGAGTGCTACCGGCTATACTACAGATCGACACGCTCAGCGCGGAGTTTCCATCGGAGACCAACTATCTCTACATGAGCTATAACGCCAATCACTACGATATTCAGCCCAGTGCGGACGAAGGTGTAATCGTCCTGGGTTCAGGACCGTATCATATCGGCTCCTCGGTTGAGTTTGACTGGACCAGTGTCAGCACCGTCCAGGCCCTCAAGCGGCATGGTAAACAGTCGATCATCATCAACTGTAATCCCGAAACGGTATCCACCGACTACGATGTATCGGACCGGCTCTACTTTGAAGAGCTCAGCTTCGAGCGCATCGCCGACATCTACGACTTCGAAAAGCCATATGGCCTGATCGTCTCAGTTGGTGGGCAGACACCAAATAATCGTGCCCAGGCATTGCGCAAATATGGTTGTCACCTGCTCGGCACCAGGGCCGCAAATATCGACCGGGCAGAGAACCGCGACACCTTCTCACATCTGCTCGATACACTCGATATCAAACAGCCAGCCTGGAACAGCTTTGTCACCCTTGAAGAACTGGCAGCCTTTGCCGATGATGTCAGCTATCCCGTCCTGGTGCGACCATCATACGTGCTCTCCGGCAGCGCAATGAAGATCTGCGACACGCCAGAAGAGCTGACGTACTACGCTCAACAGGCGGCGGTGCTCTCGCCGGAGCATCCCGTCACCGTCTCCAAGTTCTTCGAGTATGCGCGCGAGATCGAGTTTGACGCGGTCGCACAGAATGGACAGGTCAAAGCCTTCGTCATCTCAGAGCACATCGAGAACGCGGGCGTCCACTCCGGTGACGCAACAATTGTCCTGCCACCACAGAGTATTACAAGCGCGCTTCAGCAGAAAATCACAGAGATTGGGCGCAAGATCGTGCAGGCGCTTGAGATCACCGGCCCGGTCAACATCCAATTCCTCGTCAAGGATGAGCAGGTCTACGTCATCGAAACTAATCTGCGCGCCTCACGTACTTTTCCCTTCATCTCGAAGGTCACCGGCATCAACTTTATTGACCTGTTCATCGAAACACTTTTTAAAGACAACATTCCAGTTATCGAGATACCAGAGCTGAACTTTGTAGTCATCAAGGCACCTCAGTTCTCATTCTCTCGACTCAACAACGCCGACCCGGTTCTAGGTGTAGAGATGTCCTCCACAGGAGAAGTAGCCTGCTTCGGCGAAGACATCGAGGAGGCATATCTCAAAGCCATCCTCGCCACTGGCGGCAAGATTCCGCACAAGGGCATCTTCATCAGTATGCAAGGCGAGGAAAAGCATGCAGCACTAGAACAGAGCCTGCCCCAATTGAAAGCGTTGGGACTGCCGCTCTATGCTCCAAAGGAGACATGGCAGTTTCTGCACGAGCATGGGTTGGAGGCTACTCTGCTACATGGAGTAGACGAGCAGGAGGAACCGAATGTCAGGAGCGTTTTCCAGAGGAAGGAGATAGATTTAGCCCTCGTCGTCGTCGCAGGACGTCTACAGAAAGACTTCGACGAAAACTATATCATGCGGCGGCTGGCCATAGACAGCAACATCCCGCTGTTCACCAAAATCAAGCAGATGCGCCTCTTCCTAAATGCTCTGGTCAAAAAAGACCTGGCTACCCTCCCTATCAAAGCATGGGATGAGTACGGGATGGAGCAACAAACGGACGAAGCATCGACACATATACCGCTTGTCAGCACAACAAATTAAGAGGAAAGCTGCCGGAGGTACAAGATCTATATCTCCGGCAGCTTTCCTTCTTTAGCAAAACAGCATCATTATCAAATATTTTTAGCAGTACAGCCTTCCCTTCGCCTCGCTCTCTCCTATCATAAAGCCTTCTTCTCATCTTTGTATCAGCATATATAGATTTTTAAACCTTTTCTTCCTGTTAATCAATATTTATTTACAATACCTCTTCTTATGATGTACTACTCTTAAAGACGACCGCGAATAATGGAAAAAAGTAAAGCATATTGAAGATAAGCGCATGCAATTTTGCGAAACCGGATACTCTGAACTCTTTGTTAGCTTCAGAGTCAGAACAAGAAATTGTCTTCCAGCCATCAACGAGCAATTTTCCTGTGGAATTCTCAGTTGCATCATCAATGGTACAAGAACTCTCTTCCCTCGTTTTCTACCTGCGTAACTTCGCAATCCCAGGCGAACTCCTGATTGTAGATGAACCGGAAAAGGGCCTGCTATTCAAATATTCTGTATTGCGCCTACATTTGTATGCATGGCCCCATACCCGAACCAAGATATACATCATCAGGGAAGGAAAAACTGAAGCAAACCTTCGGATCTTTAAAACTTGTTAGTATCAATCATAATGGTCGCGCATTAGACGAGTTTCTTCGTAGGCTTTATCCACATAAGGTATAATGCTCATACATTATGTCATGAGTATAAAGCGAGGCGTTTTTATTGCTGATACTATCACTAATTGATTAGTATCAGCAATAAAACGGCTATAAGAACATTTTCTCAATGGGAGAAACGAGGATGCCCTGAGCACCCAGAGAGCGTAGTTCTTCGATGACATCCCAGAAGACGTCTTCCTGAATGGCGGTGTGGACAGCCATCCATTCGGAGTCGGCGGTGGGGAGGACGGTGGGGGATTTGAGGCCATGCATGATGGTGGTGACGTACTCCAACGCTTTGACAGGGACGTTCATCATGACGTATTTGTACTCGGAGGCTGCGAGCACACCCTGAAAGCGCATTAGGAGCCGCTCGATGATGGCAGATTTATGGGTGTCTACGATTGAGGTGGTGTTGGCGATGACGACGGACTGAGATTCCAGGACGGTAGCGATGGCTACCAGGTCGTTTAGTCTCAAGCTGCTACCCGTGCTCACAAGGTCAACAATGGCTGAGGCTACACCCAGGGCGGGAGTAATCTCGACACTGCCACTAATGGTGATTATATTCACGTCGAGATTGTGCTGAGCGAAAAAGCGGCCAGTCGTGAAGGGATACGAGGTGGCTATTTTACAACCCGCCAGTTGCTTGATATCTTCGATGCCGCTATCAGCAGGTACGGCGACCTGCAAGCGACAGCTCCCGTAGTTGAGGGGCAAGACCTCTTCCACCGGCTTCTCCGACTCGACAACCAGGTTACGGCCAACGATCCCAAGATCAACAACACCTTCCGCAACATACTCAGCTATATCATCGTCCCGCACGTAGAGAATATCTAGCGGGAAATTGCGACAGATGCTGAAGAGGCGCTGCTTGTACGACTCGAAGTGCAGGCCAACAGTACGCAAGAGATTATGCGTATCTTCAGTTAAGCGTCCATCTTTCTGTATAGCTAGCTTGATGTGATCAGTATTAAACTTTGACATGGGTAAGCTCCTTTTCTGTTTTTTACGTCTATTTTTGCACATAAAAAAACCTTCATCCTCCCAGCGAGGAACGAAGGTTATCCGTGGTCCCATCCTCATTTCTGCTCATGAAGAGCAGACACTCAGTCTAACAACCGTATAGTTATTAGTTGTCCAGGGTAACGAATAGACATATCCGCTGTGCTTCTGCTCATAGCATTTTCACACAAAGCTCTCAAGATGTGTTCGTCAGGTGACAGTGCTGGACTTGCACCGTATACCAGCTCGCTGTGAATGTCGTTCCCGCCTACTTTTTCTTGATGCTAGCGCCTATATTTAGATTTATAATCACTTCTTGCTCAATATCACTACAGACTATAGGAAAATCGACATATCTACATCTTTTAGCTAGAGTCTATCTTCCTAATCTCTATCAAGTATAGAAACAGACTAAAAGAATGTCAAGGTTATACATTATGGCTTAAAAGAATTTTAACATGTAATGGTTGCGTTAAAAAAAGTCGCTACGCGGTGGCAAAGATCGGTTCAGAACGATATTTGAATCGTCCTAGCTGATATTTGACATTTGAGGACCGTACTGATATTCTAATAGATATACATTAGACCCGCGTTGAACGAAAGAAGTATGAGGGGTGGCGGCTGACAGCGATCCGAAGCAGAGTGAGAGTTCGGAATAGAGAAGTGCCCTCAGAACGCATTTGCGAGCGGCTGACCGAAGAAAGTCATCAAAGATTCCTCAAAAGATGGGAAGGGAGATGATGGCAAGTAGGACAGGTGGCTGGTTCCCACGTAACGAAGTAACCGGAGAAAAAGTGGTCTTTCCTGTGCTCTTAAGGGAGTATTTTTAAAAGAAAGACAATTAGGGTGGTACCACGGGTGTGATAGGTCTCTGACTATACGATAGAACCTGCACTCTCGTCCCTTCAATGTTAACGGAAGGGACGGGAGTTTTTTTATGGTCTCGCCGTCTCCTTCCATAACACAATTGATTGAAGGAGGTCACAACATGACCAAGTTATGGCAGAAGGGCTATAGCGTCAACGCACAGGTGGAGCGTTACGCCGCCGCCCAGAACAGTCTGCTGGATATGCGCCTGATCCGTCACGATGTCTGGGGTTCCCTGGCACACGCGACAATGCTGCAGCGCATCGGCATACTGAGCGAGGAAGAGCTACAGAGGCTGAAGCAGGCTTTCAACGAGATACTAGAGCAAGAGGCCAGCAACGACTTTATTATTAAGCCGACAGACGAAGATGTTCATACTAGCATCGAGAACTACCTGGCAGAGAAGGCAGGACCAGCGGGCAAAAAGATTCATACCGCACGCTCGCGCAACGATCAGGTACTTGTAGATCTGCGCCTCTACGGAAAAGAGCAGCTCTATTATACCAGTCAGAAGGTATTTGATCTCTGCGCGACACTCCTCACGTTCGCAGAAGATACTATGACTATTCCCATGCCCGGCTATACCCACATGCAGCGCGCAATGCTCTCCTCCGTCGGACTCTGGGCCGCCAGTTTCGTGGAAGCCCTTCTAGACGATGAGCACCTACTCGCAGCAGCATACGACATCAACGATCAATCTCCACTGGGTTCGGCCGCAGGCTACGGCGTTCCACTACCAATAGACCGCCAGCTCGTCGCCGATCTGCTTGGCTTCGCCCGCGTCCAGAACAACGTCATCTATGTCCAGAATGCACGCGGAAAAATAGAGGCAGCAATCGTCCAGACACTCGCGCAGATTATGCTCGACCTCAGCAAGCTGGCCCAGGATCTGCTGCTCTTCACCACAGCCGAATACGGCTTCTTCCAACCCGCACAAGAGATTTGCACAGGCAGCAGCATCATGCCCCAAAAGCGCAATCTCGACATCATGGAACTGGTGCGTGCACGCACACAAACGCTGCTTGCCCTACAGCAGCAGATATTCGGCATCGCCAGCGGGCTACCATCGGGCTACAATATCGACTATCAGGAAACCAAGCGACCTTTCATAGAAGCCCTGGATCTGGTGCAGGAGAGTCTGGATATCTGCACACTGACCATCAATAACATCACCGTCAACAAAGAGCGCCTGGCAGCGGCTTGCAGCTCTGAGCTATTTGCCACCGATCAGGCTTATGAACTGATGATGCAAGAGAATATACCGTTCAGAGATGCCTATCAGCGCGTGGGCAAAGAGGTCACAGCCCAGCTAGATCAGCATCTACCTTTTCCTCCTGAGAGCCAGGAACAGCTCGCAGTACGCCTACAGGCGCGTAGCCATGTTGGAGGAACGGGAAATCCTGGTCTGGAGCGGGACCAGCAGAGGCTGGCGCAGGCCAAGCAAAAATGGCAGATGTATGGCGCAGCATTTGAAAGCGCCATTCAAACACTCGTTGGAAATTCTCATTTATCAATCTTGGAGGAACAGTAGTCATGGCAACAGTTGTACTCGCATATTCAGGTGGACTCGATACATCGGTCGCAATTCGCTGGATCAAGGAAAAATATGATCTGGATGTTATTGCCGTCACTATAGACGTGGGCAATGAGCGCGACCTGCAAGCAATCTCCGAGCGCGCGATCAAGATCGGCGCGATCAAGTCGATGGTCGTGGATGGACGTGAAGACTTTGCACGCTACTTCATCTGGCCCGCGCTACAGGCCGGAGCCATCTACGAAGGGCAATATCCGCTCGCCACCGCCCTGGCACGTCCGTTGATTGCGCGCTTGTTGGTTGAGGTAGCACGGCAAGAGGGCGCGGTGGCAGTAGCACATGGCTGCACAGGTAAGGGAAATGACCAAGTCCGCTTCGATGTCTCGATCAACACTCTGGCCCCCGACCTCAAGATTATCGCTCCCGTGCGCGAGTGGAGCATGACGCGCGACAACGAGATCGCCTACGCCGCCGAGCACAATATTCCCATTAAAGTGACCACGGCCAGCCCCTATTCTGTGGACCAGAATATGTGGGGACGCAGCGTCGAATGTGGCATTCTCGAAGATCCCTGGGCGGAGCCGCCCGCCGATGTCTATGCCTGGACCGACGATCCCGACACGCTAGATCAGCTTGAACCCATGTACCTGGAGATCGGTTTCCAGAACGGCATTCCTACCACACTCAACGCAGAAGAGATAGACGGCACGACGTTTATCGAGACTTTAAATAAAGAGGCAGGCAAATACGGCATCGGACGCATCGACCACATTGAAGACCGGCTGGTCGGCATTAAATCGCGTGAAATCTATGAGGCACCCGCCGCCGTCGTTCTTCATGCTGCGCATCAAGCGTTAGAGGGATTGACGTTGAGCCGAGACCAGATTCGTTTTAAAGAGACGGTTGCAGCGGAGTATGCACGCCTGATCTACAATGGTCAATGGTATAGCGCGCTGCACCAGGACCTCGCAGCGTACGTACAGAGCACACAGCGCTTTGTGACTGGCGTAGTACGCATGAAGCTCTCACGGGGCAACTATCACGTCGTAGGGCGCAAATCAGAGCATTCTCTCTACAGCATCGGTCTGGCAACCTATGACAGCGGCGACCAGTTCGATCACAACGCGGCACTGGGCTTCATCAAGCTTTGGGGCCTACCACTCAGCACGCAGGCACAGGCGCAGTTGCTGCCTTCGATTGGCATTGAAGGCAATCTGCTGAATAGTGAGAGAAGTAAGGTACAGATCGCTCAAAGCAGCGAGGAAAGCAAAGCATAACTCACTTGATTTGACGTAGGGACAAACTCTTGGTGCTGATTAGAAAAGGTGAAAAACGAATGATTTACTCACTACTCTTCGCCTTCTCTAAACAGCATTTCGCTCTCTAACATTAAGCGCTGGAAAAGCGGTGTACAACTATCTAAATCATAGTTGTACACCGCTTTTCGCAATCAAGTCGAACTCTACTCTCTTCATTGCTATAAACTAATTTGATTACGAAACCTTCATAGCCTGAATTGCATATTTCTTTTGTAAAGAGAATTCATATGAAAAAACTAGTTATATCTGACGTTCTCATAGAGATAAACAAATTAGATGTTACCCCCTCTACCTAAACAGATAAGGAGGCTTCAATGAGTGGGTCTGTACAAATCAAACCGGGTACGAGTTACACAGTACAATCTGGCGATACTCTCTCTGGTATTGCTCAAATTGCGTATGGCAATGGTGCAGATTGGCCAATAATCTATGACGCCAATAAAGAGGTGGTTGGCTCCAATCCAGACCTCATACGTGTTGGAGAAGTGCTTGTTATACCGACTCTTTCACCTACTCCAGGTGTAGTTTATGTCGTACAACAGGACGACACGCTGACCTCAATTGCACAGCGCGCCTATAGTAATGGCAACCTGTGGCCGCTAATCTACAAAGCTAACAAGCAGGTAATTGGCAATGATCCGAACTTGATACAACCAGGACAGGCATTGCATATTCCGCTCGCCTCTTCTAATGACCTCCCTCTGAGAAATGGGCCGCAGAGTCAGTTGATTCAGGGCGATATTCTTGCTGGCTTTAACAAGGACCACCGTGTCTACCTCTTCTATAGCTTCCATGATCAAGCTAGTGGCCGAGCATGGTTGAAAGAACTTATTCCCCTTCTCGCAAAGACAAAGGATGTCGCGGACTTCAATGCTTCTTTTCGTACTGCTCGTGCCGCCAATCGTGGAAATGATCCTTCGCATCTCAAAGCTACCTGGGTCAATGTTAGCTTGACCTTTAGTGGGCTAACAACACTCTTGAATGCACATTCTAATGTAGCAAGTGATATAACTCAAACTTTTAGGCATTTCGCACTAGGTCCAGCGACAGACGAAGTCGCATTTACAAATGGTGATAAGGACCCCAGTAATCCCAGTAGTCCCAATAATCCTAGCGATCCTAAGCAATGGAAATTTGGCAATGACAATCAAATTCATGCACTACTGAACATTCAGGCCGATGATCCTAAGGACTTGCAGGCGAAAGTTCAAGCATTACAGGCACTTGCGAATAAACATAATCTCCATCTGGTCTCCAGGCAGGACGGAGCAACACTTCCTGACCCACTCGTCGGACACGAGCACTTTGGCTTCAAAGACGGCATCTCCCAACCGGGAGTAGCAGGTTTCGATCCTCAAGATGTAACATCAGATCCGAACGCACCATTGGGTCATGTTGCAGGACATCCCGGTACAGAGATCATTCAACCTGGCGAGTTCATACTTGGCGAAGCTGTTGAGAAAGACACTGATCCTTCCGGACAGACCTTTCCACCTGCCTCAATCTCTAGCCTGAACTGGATGAAAGATGGCTCTTTCCAGGTTGTCCGACGCCTCAAACAGAACGTGTTTCAATTTAGGGAAGAAATAAAGAGTGCCTTACCAGACGACGGCTCAATGGACGAGGATGCATTAGGTGCCAAGTTAGTCGGACGTTGGAAGAGTGGAACACCAATCGACCGCTCACCTGACCAGGATGACCACCCCGAGGACGGTGGAGAAGAAGATGGTACAATTAATGACTTCACCTTTGTTGATAGCGAAGATCCCGATAAGAAAGGCTTTCACTGCCCACGCTTCGCCCACATTCGCAAGGTTTATCCACGTGATAATGATGCCTTCGGAAACCGTGCCAAGCGTATCATTCGACGCGGCGTCCCCTTCGGACCGCCTTTCAATCCAGCAAATGAGCACAATGACAACGTAGATCGCGGACTTTTCTTCGTTGCATACATGGCGAGCATCGAGAATCAGTTTGAGTTTCTGATGAGCGCATGGGTAAACAATGCTGGTTTTCCTTTTGATGTTCCTCAAGGTCCAGATGCCATTATTGGTCAGCCATTTCCACCATCAGCCTGTACCATACAGCGTACAGGAAAGCCTCCACTTCAGCACACATTTCAGCAGGTGGTGGATACGACAGGTACACTCTACGCATTTGTACCATCACTAGCAGCACTTAATCAATTAGCAAACGGTCAAATCTAATCATCTACCCGCGTAGGGTCGTGTCGTCCCTACGCGGAAATTGTGAACTGACTCAGACTAAAGAGCTTGTGTAGCCTGGAGTTCACGCTTCTGTTGTTCTGGTGGTGAAGATTGCTTCTGCTCGGCTTGCTGCTCGCGCTCGCGGGTAGCGAACTCTTTTTCAAGTTGGCGATTGTCGCGCCAGTGTTTGATGTCGAGCAGGCGCTTGTAGAGTGTGTAGACGAATGGATTATAAGGCAGGTCGTAGCCGGGGATGGAGAGGCGGGCGAAGCCGTTGAAGCCACGTTTGAAGGTGTAGACACCCCAGAGTGGATCTTTGCGCGCTTCCTGCTCATCAAGGTTTTCGGGAATTCCTAGAAAATTGTAGAACCAGCAATCGCGGGAGCGCGCCCACTGCATCGCCGTCCACTGCAACAGATGATTGGGCATCACATTGCGAAGCTGTGAAGACGAGGCACCATAGCGGTACCAGCTCCAGTGGCCGTAGCACATCGTGATATTGCCCGCAATAGCTCTCCCCTCGTGCTCAGCCAGGAAGAGCGCAATACGATCACCTTGCTCGTAGAGACGCATCATTAGCTCATAGTGCTCCACACCATGAATAAAGAAGTTGTCGCGCACACTCGTCTCTTGCAGAATTCGATGGAAGGTCGCGATATCATCTTTGCCATGACCACGGCGAATCGTCACACCTTTGCGGCCCGCTAAACGGATATTATAGCGCCACTTCTCCTTCATATTTGCCAGCAGCTCTTTTTCGGTCGGGCGCAGGTCCAGAATCCATTCGTTGCGAATATGGTTGGCATGCTCGACGGCGGAAAAGCCACGGCGTGACAACTCGCTCTTCCAGGTCGTATCGCTATCCTCCACGCCCGGCTCGACCTTCAGCATAAAGACACCCCGCTTGTGTGCCTCGCTCCTCAAAAAGTTCAGTAGGACAGTAAAAGCGGGAGAAGTCGGGTCGGCGATAATAGGACCACGCGGAACATAGAAGTAGGGAGCACGCAGCAGCGGCACTTTGTTTACAAGAACGAGCACGGCAGCATTCAATTTCCCCTGCTCATCCACAACACCAATATGTAGGGGGATAGAACCAACGTCCTTTACAAGCTCGCCCCAGTCAAATGATTGTGTGATATTGCCATACGGGGACTGCGACACAAAATCGTCCCACTGCTGTCTATCAGTAATAAAACGTGCTTCCATCTGTTTCCCTTTTCCTCATTCAAAGAAGTCTGATCAGAATCAATTAGCGATATATATTGAGTCTAACTTACTAGATTCGCTTAGTTGCCTACACAAAATCCTACATACATATAAGTACATAACAACGATAGCTATTCTCAATTTTTCCCGATACAAGTGTATTTGTACATGTAAGAACGAACTCATTAAGAGCATAGAATTGTACCAAACCAGTATAACATACCCACATTTTGAACGGCTTGTGTACTGGTTTGCGATAGCCCTAAAGGTTTCAGTTTGCCTGTTAGTTTGTTTTTCATTGCGCAAAAGCAGAGTTGATTTTACTCTCTATATAGCTTAAACTGACAGGGAAGAGTATAGATCTGGGAGGTTTCATAGTGCTTTTCCTGAGTAAGAAAAACCGCATAAGCGATTAGCTCTATAGAAATTGAAGAGAACATATGACTGTTTTTGAAACGATTAAGAGGCGCCGCAGTATTGGCAAGATGACGGCGCAGAGTCCAACGCGTACACAGGTTGAGCAGATTTTAGAGGCTGCAACCCACGCGCCGAACCATCATAAAGTCGAGCCGTGGAGATTTATTGTACTCGCGGGCAAGGCGCGCAACGAGCTGGGCGAGATCATGGCGGCGACGCTAGCCGAAAAGCTGGCGAGCACAGAGCAGACGAACGCTCAGGCTATCATCGACAAGGAACGCAACAAACCCTTGCGCTCGCCCGTGCTCATAGTCGTGGCGGCAGAGCATGCCACACAGCCTAAGATCCTGGATATTGAGAATATAGAGGCCGCGGCCGCAGGCGTCCAGAATATGCTCTTAACGGCGGAGGAGATGGGGCTTGCGGCGATGTGGCGAACGGGTGATGGCGTTTATGACCTCAATGTAAAAAAGTGGTTGGGGCTTGCGCCAGAAGATCATATTGTGGCGTTCCTATATCTTGGCTATCCAGCTATAGAAGTGCAGGAGAGACGGCCGGAAACAATTGAGAACAAAACTGTCTGGCTCGGTTGGGAAGAATAGAACTGGATGAGTTGTATTACATGCAGCTCATCCAGAAACTCTTTCGTTAAGAAGAAATAGGTAGTGCTAGTACTGTATTAACGCGAAGACATCATAGTCTTTCAAGCTCTCGCGGCCCTTCAAGAAGCCAAGTTCAACCAGGAAAGCGATGCCCGCGATATGACCGTTTAACTTCTCCACTAGCTCGATCGCCGCAGAGACCGTGCCGCCCGTAGCCAACAGATCATCCACAATCAAAACTCGCTGACCAGGCTTGATTGCATCAGTATGCATCTCCACCACATTCGTGCCATACTCTAACGAATATTCCACACTCGTCGTCTGATAAGGGAGCTTGCCGAACTTACGTACAGGCACAAAACCACAGTTTAGAATGTACGCCAGGGGAGCCCCGAAGATAAATCCGCGCGACTCAACGCCAACCACGGCTTCGATACCTGCCCCTGAGTAGTGAGCGGCCAGGCGCTCTAAAGCAGCCCGGAAGGCGGCTGCATCCTGCAGCAAAGGAGTAATGTCCTTGAAAAGGACACCTTTCTGAGGAAAATCGGGGATATCGCGAACCCAATCTTCCAATCTTATAGGCTCGGATGGTGACGCCATGAGTAATACTCTCCTCTGTATGAAACTGGAAAATACGCAAGGGTAGTCAGCGTATAGAAACGTCTGATCAACCCCTTGCTTCCATATGTAGAGAGACAAATCCCGACCGTCTCTCTACAAGCCTCAACCAACTGTTATTCCGCTAGCAGTATACTCTAGTCCCTTCTCTCCATGCAAGGACATGCACAGAGGATGGGAAACGATAATACTCTGTTCTCTATCGTCAAGCAGTTACTGTTTGAGGTCGCGGGTCCTCAGCCGGTGGGAGTTGAGCGGTACAGTAGGCACAACGCGTAGCTTTCAACGGCACGGTGCTTAAGCAGAAAGGACACTCGCGCGTCGTCGGAGATACAGCTTGCTGCTTTGGTCTGAAGCGGTCCTCTAGAGCATTAATAGGCTTTACAACAAGAAAGTAGACTACTATGGCAGTCACCATAAAGCTGATGAGCACTCCAATTAAATCTCCAATAGAGAACGTCTGACCCCGCCAGCCAAACTTATAGACTTCAAAACCATTAACATTTATAAATGCGCCGATGAGTGGCGTAATAATATCTTTAACAAGACTTTGCACCACACTGTTAAAAGCTGCACCAATCACCACACCAACAGCAAGGTCTACTACGTTGCCGCGCAAAAGGAATTTTCTAAAATCGCCCAAAGTACTCAAACCCGCATGAAAACCACGAGAACCTAGATTTCTTGCCGACCCTACGATTTCATCTCGGTTACTTAGATGATGATCCGCCATATGAGCTCCCTCTCCTGTGTATAAATTATATGAAGATAAGATGGTGAAAAGATCAGTTACTATCTCACGTCTATAGTACGGATTTATTATTCGATTCGATCCAATACAATCTCTTTCTCCTCGTATATAGGAAGAAAGAGGCAAAAAGAGAGTATGAAATTTTACTTAGAGCAGCAAATAACGTTCAGAACATCTTCCATTGCAGCGTAAGTAAAGGACGATCTATATAGCTTCTATAGGATATCGAGGAAGACAAAGCTAAAATCGATACTGCGTACAGAATGGCTACTACGTATCCTACCGTTGACATTTGCATAAGAGTAATGATACTCTTATAGCGGAAACACAAAAAATGGAGAGTAAAGAAGCTTTTGACTTCGAACTCTAGTCGCCAGAAAGTGGAGGAGTAGGATTGTGTGGCCATACAATAACAACAATCAGCAGGTCTATCAAGAGTATGCAGAGGCATACGAGAGCGGAAACTACAGCAGATTTCAACCCCATCAGGTACTCGGTCATCTTCAACAGTTCATGCAAGGTGCTCCCGTCGACATGCAGCAGCAGCTCTATCAACAGCATTTTGAGCAGATGCCGTATGAGCAGCGCACGCTGATCGTTCAGCAAGTCCCATCAGAATATGGCATGGACCCAAACGATTCCTGGTCAATGTCGCAGGGCTTCCTGCGCATGGGTCGGGAGCAGCCACAGCTTTTTCAGCGCGTCTTCAGTCATCCGACTATGCTCGATGGAACAATGACGCTCACCGGACGTGTGGCTCGGCAGATGCTTGACGGCCATCAGCGAGGGCAATACAGCGGTCGCCTCCACGGTGATCCGCAAGAAGAGCTCTTGCAGAAGGAGATCAACCAGACACGTCGAGAAGAGCGGGAGCTCCGCAAAGAACTGAGACAAGAAGAGCGACAACTCGAAGATATCGAAGATGAAGAGATTCACCGTCGCCGTCGTCGAGACTATTAAACCACTCTAAACGCTTCCGCATGAACAGAGAAAGCTTTCTCTCTTATATACAGCTCATCATATAAGGGAGAAAGTGTGCAGCTTGCTGCTTTTTAAGATGCTTTGTGATTTTTGCATTGTTCTATTTTTGCCACTTCTTTGCGCCGAGCGCAAAGAAGTGGCAAAAATAGAACAATGCAAAAATCACAAAGCATCTTAAAATAGATGTATGACCATATATGGGTAGAGGAGTAAGAGCTATTATGCTATACTCATGAAGAAATTTAGCGCCTGGACTAGACACAAGAGGAACTATGCCTGAATACATATGGGGTCGTAACCCTATCATAGAAACACTGCAGGCCGGCCGCCGCATTAAACGAATATTGCTGGCAGAGGGATTGCGGGAAACGCCGGCGATCGAGAATATTGTACGTGAGGCACAGCGACAGCAGATCCCAGTAGAGATGGTGGCGCGCGCACGCCTGGACCAGTTGAGTCACGGCGCGGTACACCAGGGCTGCATCGCCCAGGTCGAAGAGCGTAAATATGTGGATATTGATGCTATTCTTGAGTACGCGGCAGAGAGAAACGAAGCTCCATTTTTGCTCATTCTCGACGCTATCCAGGACGTGAATAACCTGGGGTCGCTGTTGCGCACAGCCGAGGCGGCAGGCGTCCACGGCGTGATCATCCCTGAACACCGGGCCGCCGAGGTCAACGCCACCGTCGTCAAAACATCGGCGGGGGCGACCGAGCATATGTTGATCGCACAAGAAACAAATATTACGCGCAGCATAGAAAGCTTGAAGAGGCAGAACATCTGGGTCGTCGGGCTAGCTGGCGAGGCGCGAACGCTCTATACACAGGCCAACCTGACGGGTCCGCTGGCATTGGTGGTGGGGAATGAAGGCAAGGGGCTGGGTCGCCTGGTACGCGAACATTGCGATGTATTGATTAAACTCCCTATGTATGGTCATGTCAACTCGTTGAATGCTGCGGTAGCCGGAAGTATTGCTCTCTATGAGGCATTGCGGCAAAGGGAAGCAAAGTCTCGTTAAATAAGTATAGGTTGTGCATTCAGGAGCTAAGAATAGTGTGCAAAACTTCCATCAGGTCTCTCATCTTCCTGTTCTGTAGTGTAATAGGATGCATCGTATGTACCATGATATACACGCCAGGCGGACGAACTATTCGGGCAAATGGATTGAAAAGTCTGGAAACGCCTACAGCGACAGCAGCAAACGCTTCCGTTACTATTACACAGCCGGGGGGAAGTAGTAGTACAGTGAGCGGCCATCCAGGAACCAAAGTGCAAATTGCCGGCACTGGCTTTCAGCCGGGCAGCAGCATAAATATCTACACCACGTCTGATACCACACAGTGTATGGTCGCCAATGCTCCTAATTTACAGGCATTTACTCCACGTGTAGTCAAAGCGAACGGAAACGGAAGTTTTCAGATCAATCCGCAATGGCCTGCGAGCTCAGGTCAGCAGGGAACAACCTACTACATTTGTGCTTTTAACGCCGCTGCGGGGACTGCTACTGTCTCCACCACAGCCTTTACAGTCGCGCCAGAGGTCACGGTAGAGTCAGCAACGCCGAGCGCGAATCCAGGCGACAAGGTTACAATCACAGGAAAAAACTGGCTCCCCGCGCAGCAGTTAGCAGTCAGCATCACCAGCAACCAGGGTGCAAATAGCATTGTGAGCGGCCAGACTGTCTCAAACCAGCTAGATGGCAGCTTCAGCATAGAACTTACCATTCCGCAGGGAGTGCAAGGGGGCAGTTATGGCGTTAGCGTCGTGGCGGTGAACGAACAAAGTTTGAATACGTCCAGGGATAATATTATTACAATTACAGCAGGCTCCCAGGCCACCCCAACAGTCACCGCAACACCCTCGCCGGTCGCCACCCCTACAGAAGAGGCGACCGCAACGCTGGCAGCTACGCCAACGGCGGTCGCAAGCGGCGGCGGCGGTACGAACACACCCGGCAGTGGCATTCCCCCTTTGACACTACTCATGTTTACACTCGGCGCGCTGGGCATCATCCTGGTAATTGTCGGCCTGATTATGTTTGTATCCTACTCAAGAGCTGGCTAACATTAAGATGTGTCGGATGCCCATCACATCCATATTCTGAGCAGAAAGTAGTGTGCAGCTTCGCTGCTTGAAACAGTTCTTAAAGAAGAAAGGCGTGCACATGGGCCGAAAAGAGAAGAAAGCGAAGACAACGGGACATAGACACTCTCTAAAAGTTTAGAGGGATAATCTTTTGAAGACCGGCTCAGGAATAGTCTTTACGACGAGCATAATCAGCCGCCAGAAGGCCGGCAGATAGACAACATCTCTACGTTTTTGAATCGCGGTATAGATGCCTCTACCAACTGTAGCTGAGTTGGCGAAGAGCAGGCCCTGCTTCAGGCTGGCAGTCATAGGTGTGGCAACAAAGCCCGGCTTGATGGTCAGGACAGCCACGCCCGACGATGAAAGGCGATTGCGCAGACCCTGTAGAAAGGCCGTGACCGCTGCCTTCGCTGTCCCATAGACATAGTTGCTCTTGCGCCCACGATCGCCCGCGACAGACGAGATGACCGCGATAGTGCCGTGCCGCTGCTGCTCAAAATAGTTTGCGGCAAGAGTGAGCAGAGAGATGACGCTCAACGCATTCGTATTCAGTTCACGCATCGTTTCGGCAACGCTGAGCTGGCACTTCTGCTGATTCCCCAGCGTGCCATGAGCAATGAGCAGCACATCCACGCCATCCAGGGACGAGATGGCCTTTTCCAAAAGCTGCTCGTGCTGTTCCAACTCGTTTAAATCCTGGACGGCGGTCTCGATGCTTTTCGCGCCCCAGACTTTGAGATCATCGGCGACAATCGCCAGCTTCTCAGCTGAGCGCGCGACTAGAAAAAGTTGCGCGCCCTCTTTCGCAAAACACTTCGCAGTCTCATGCGCAATCGCAGAAGTTGCGCCAATAATTATTACTTTTGCCATAACACTTACTTTCGCTATTAATAAAGATTATTACACATAAGCCGGAGTGAGAGCAGTAGCAGTTACACGACGCCAGAAGCTGGATGAGAATTGTGGGTCCATGTACTGCTTAAATTCGTGCCACTGCGGAAAGTACGTCTGGAAGCTCGCCGCGCTCATGCGGGCATCCTTCGCTGGATAGACGACGCCACCATGTTCCTTGACCATCGTATCCAGATCTTCTAAGAGAGAGCGCGTCTTCTGGCCATGATTTGTGAAATCTAGCGCTAACGTGAGACCAGGGCGTGGAAAGGACAACATACCCGGCGATTGAATAGAGCCAAAGTTCTTGAGTACGGTCAAAAATGATCCTTCTCCAGAGCGGCGGATGCGACCCAGTATAGCACGCATAGCTTCGTGACCGGAGCTGAAGGGGACCACAAACTGATACTGGAAGAAGCCGCGGCGGCCATAAATCCGGTTCCACTGGTGAATCGAATCCAGCGGATAGAAGAAAGGCTCGTAGGGCACGATCTTGCGCACATGCTTCTCGCGCTGAACGCGGTAGTACGCCTCGTTAAAAGCCTTGACGGTCAGATTATTGAGAGTAAAAGAGGGGAAGTCGATGGGCACAATCAAGGAAAGCTTTTTCTTGAGCGGCTTCGCGGCCAGCTCTGGCTGTTGATTATGATTGCCACGTATAAACTTTCCACGACACAGGCCCTCACCACCAATCAAGATATCGACCCAGGACATAGTATATTCATAGTGCTCATCCGAGCCAGCAGCTATCTCAAAGTATTCATCCAGAGATTCGAAGCGGATAGATTCCATATCGATATAAGGGTTCACGATAGGCCTTAAACGGAACTCGGCCCAGAGAATAATACCCGTCAACCCCAGACCCCCGATTGTAGCGCGGAAGAGCGCACTATTCTGCTCCGGCGAACAGATCATACGCTCACCATTTGAGCGCAGCAGTTCGAACTGCGTCACATGGCAACCAAACGTCCCGGCCTTGTGATGATTCTTTCCATGCACATCGTTGGCGATAGCGCCTGCGACAGAGACAAACTTTGTGCCTGGCGAGACCGGAATAAACCAGCCGCGCGGCACAGTCAATTCAAGCACCTGAGCAAACGAGACGCCCGCCTCGCAACGCAGCAGGCCATTCTGATCGTCAAACGCGATAAAGTTTTTCAGCTGGCTGACATCTATTGACACGCCGCCCTCATTCAGGCAGCTATCACCATAACTCCGTCCATACCCATAAGCGAGTACTGATTGATTAAATGAAGCCAGGTCCGGCAGCTCGTCACGCCAATAAACGGGAACGACCTGACTGGCCTGTACTCTTGGATAGCGACCCCAGGATTGGGGATTATTCTGTCCCATAGTATTTCTATCTTTTCCTCAATGTGATACAGTGTATGCTTTTCTCTAGATCATAAACGTATGATCGCAACTTTAAGCCACGCATTCAGCTTCGTGATAGCCATAATAGCATTTTACGGGTTGCCAGGACGAAACAGAGAATGTGTCCGACTCCCTTTACCTTCGCGTTCTCTCGCCTTCGGTACTCGTTCCGTAATTCATATTTTGCTTTTATTAACATTTCGGACGGAGCCCGAAATGTTAATAAAAGCAAAATATGAATTATTAATTGTTTTTACATTTTTACAAACTTTTGTGCTTCGCACAAAAGTTTGTAAAAATGTAAAAACATAACTGTATTGTAGAAAACAGCAAGCCGCGAATACGCAGTGGGCAGGAAGAAGAAGGCTATAAGAATCCCACATTGTCTCATGAGAGATCCAAATTGGATTATAATAAATATGAACAAGCAGCGAGACCAGATAGATTGCGAGAGGAGAATCTACGTGAGCAATAATATAGATGAAAAAGATGTCCCCTTTGATGAGCAAGTAGCTTTGCTTCAGGGGCTCTATGTCTTTCAGGAAGACGAGGAAGTGGAAGCGTTTCTTAAGCGCAATCCATTTCTTGTACCATTTCTGATCGATACATCTGAGCATATAAAAAAGTCTTTCCCAGATGCGAAAGTATTTTTGCATACAGCCCATCGCTCTGGCATAGAGGATGAGGAGGAACTGGTAGCCTTTATTTCCTCAAATAGAGAGCCTCAGCAGGCAATGGAGGTCCTCAAGCAATTCTACGCTAGCTGGTGGTCGCAGGCGGTCAAGGCAGCACAGGGCAAGATTGCGATCGGATTGGAGTGTCTATGAGCTTTCACTGGTCAGAATACCTTGATTTGGCGCAAGAGCTTACAAGAGAATCATTGGCTTCTCCTCTGCGCGAAGCCATGTTTCGTACCGCCATCAGTCGCGCATACTACGCGGCATTTGGGCAGGCGCGCAACCGCCTCGTCATAATAGATGGAGAAGAGATTCCAAGAGGAGCCAATACGCATCAACACGTCATCAATACATTTGAGGACAGCAATGATTCTCGGCGAAGAACAATTGGGCACCTATTGCATCATCTGCGGTCTACACGGAACGCGGCGGACTATGAAAGTATATTCCGCCGCGACCTGCGAGGAGTCACCCGAGGAGCGTTAGGAGAGGCGGAAGAGATCATACGGATGCTAGAAACACTGTAGGCTGCTCTTTTCTTGTCTATTTTTACTTTTTTATATATTTCGTGCAGAGCACGAAATATATAAAAAAGTAAAAATAGACAAGAAAAGAGCAGCCTACAACATTTATTGAGCTAGACCATAGACTGGAACTGAGCCACAACCGAGTATTTGAGATCGTTGTATGCTGTACCCTGGAATGAGAAGTGAGTGATGGCACCATCGCTGGAGGCGACAAGGACGTGCTGAGTATCGTCGTTAGCTGTGGCATAGCCAGTGATAAACATCATGCCGCTCTCGTTGACCTGATAGAAGCGTTTCAATACACCAACTTTGACGCCCGGCGTCCTGGCGGCATCATGGAACTTAATACCGTCGCGGATATCGACGTGAACTTCCCGGTCCTTGCTAACGTCGTATATGACGTGATAGAGCTTGCCATCGCGGGTTGCGGGGATAATGTTCAAAAGGCCATCGGGCGTTAGATAGCTCGTCAGGCTGATGAAGCTCTCTTCAAAAAAGGCCATTACTTGCAGCTCGGCTGGCTGGCCCGGTCGAATCATGAAGTGATGAATATAGCCATCGCTGACCGCCACAAAAATATGCTGCGTCTCATCATCCGGAGTGATGAGACCGGAAATGCTAATGATGCCTTTTGAGAACTCGCCCAACTGCTGCTGCGAGACCTGCTCACCCTGAATCGTCAGATGATAGACAAGCCCCTCGCCAGTTGCTACCACCGCATACTGTGCGTCACTCGTGGGCGAGGCATAAGCGGAGATCGCCGAGAACATCGCTCCATCGAAATTCATCAATAAGCACGGCTCCTGACTGCCCTCGGTAAGATGATAGACATTTCCATCCATTGTAGCGGCGATCACCTGCTGAACATCTTTCGCTGAGTAGGCAGCAGCACCATTAAATAGAGCATCGTCAATATGAGCAAAGGGGGCTTGCTCATACTGCTCAGATGAATGAGAAGTAAACGCGTGTATATTTCCCTCGCTGGTCGCCACAAAGAAGCGCTGCAACTGATTAGAGGGTACAACATCGCCAGCGAGTGCGGTTACGAATTCGGCGATAGATATTGCTTGTGCCATGTTTTTCTACCTTTCGTGTGTAAAAAAATAGAGGAGTCAACAAAACAGAGCTACGCGGGTCTGTATGCAAACGTTTAAACACCTTGATAACAATGCGATATTAACAGGGATATTGTAGAAGTTTTCGCTCAGATTCGAAGTAAAGATCTGGTTAAGGCCCGGTTAAGAAGTGGATCAAGAAGTTGTAATTCATCTTGTTTTAATGTTCGAGGGACGTTCATATAAAAGAGGCGGCCCTGTTAGTCAAGGGCCGCCTCTTTTATACAGAGTCAAGATTGTTATTTTATGAGCGAGGCAAACAGGCTAAAGGCAGCAGGATTGGCCGCATTCAGGATGACCTGCACGATCACTGTAAGAACTAGCAGAGCAGCACTCGCAAGAGTGATAGACGTGCTCAGGCCAATGGGAGTCGCTAGATGATCGGCCTTACGTGGCTCTTCGAAGAACATCGTCTTCACAATACGCCCATAGTAGACGAGCGAGACGATACTGTTCAACAGGGCGATAACCACCAGCCACTGCTGACCGAGCTGCCAGGCAGTAGTAAAGATAATCACTTTACTGAAGAAGCCCGCGACCGGTGGAATACCACCGAGCGAGAGAAGACAGAGCGCGGTTCCCACGCTCAACAGCGGCGCACGCCTCCATAGGCCACGGAAGTCCTCGATCTTATCGCCGCCAGTTAGATTGCCCAGAGCGATAATGCCAGAGAAGGCACCGAGGTTCGTCACCACGTAGACGAGGATAAAGAACAATACTGCCGCGTTACCTGTAGCAGCCGTATGCGTATTCTGCTTCGCCAGCGCCAGTGTCCCAATAAAGCCAACCATGATGTAGCCAGCCTGCGCGATACTGGAATACGCCATCATGCGCTTCACATTCGTCTGCACAGCCGCGACGATATTTCCAAGCGTCATAGTCAGGGCGGCGATGATGGAGAGAGTTATGATCAGCGGCAGCAGATCAACTTGCCAGAGGCCACCGTAGGTGAAGACGCGAATGAGGGCAGCAAAACCGGCAGCCTTTGAGCCAACTGAGAAGAAGGCCGTTGCCGGTGTGGGAGCACCTTCATAGATATCAGGAGCCCACATATGGAAGGGGACGGCCGAGATCTTGAAGCCGAAGCCAGCGATGACCAGTACATCGGCGACAATAACCATCAAGTTCCCATCGGAGAAGCTCTTGAACGTACGCGCCAGGCCGACCATGTCGGTTGTACCAGTCAGGCCATACAGCAGGGCAAAGCCATAGAGTAGAATGGCGGAAGACATCGCTCCCAGCAGCACGTACTTCACTGCCGCCTCTGCCGACTTCTCATTATTACGAATCAGGCCAGCCATCACATAAAGCGGGAAGCTCGTCAACTCCAACGAGATATAGATAGAGATCAGTTCGCCCGTGCTGGCCATAAACATCATACCAACCACAGAGAAAAGCATCAACACATAGAACTCGCCATCAGCCCGAACATACTTCTCTACATAATCATAGGAGGCAAGTATAATAACGGCAGCGATAATCAAGAAGATGACTTGAAAGAAGATAGAATATTGATCTACCACCAGCATTCCAAAGAAAGCGGTGCGGGGGCTTGAGATTGTCAGCGCCTGCGAAATGGTAAAGGCGGCGGGAACAATCAGGCCCACCAGGGCGGTGCCAGCGACAAAGACGCGCCTTTTGACAAAGAGATCGACGCATATCACCACCAGCCCCAGCAGAGTCAAGCTGAGCTCAGGTGCCAGTAGGTAGAGATCAGATATATGAAACATACGTACTCCTTATTCCCCTACTTTACCAGAGCCACAGCCGTCTGAATAATTGGCTGCAAGCTACTAGAAATGACAGCAATCAGAGGTGTTGGGTAAACGCCAACAAACACGATCAGACCAGCCAGCGCGTACAACGGAATAAGCTCACGCCTGGACACATCGGGCAACCAGCTCCACTTCGTGTTGAATGGACCGAAGAAGACCCGTTTGATCATCCAGAGCAGATAGGCCGCCGTCAGAATCATAGTAATCACAGCCAGGGCAGTTGGAATCGTCCAGATGCGGAAGCTACTCGTAAACACCATATACTCCGCAACAAAACCAGCCAATCCAGGCAGGCCCAACGAAGCCAGTGCTGCGAATGTAAAGAGCGTCCCTAGCATCGGCATACGCTTCGCGATACCACCAAAGACAGCGATTTCACGTGTATGTGCGAGATCATAGATTACGCCCACACAGAAGAAGAGCATGCCGGTAATAATACCATGAGTAAACATCTGAAGCGTCGCACCAGTTAAAGCAACCTGACGGAAAGCTGTATCACCCGGGCCTTGAAAGATACCATTGCCTGCGCCAGCCGCAGCAGCCACACCCAGCAAGATAATACCCATATGGCTCACGCTAGAGTACGCAATCAACTTCTTCATATCCTTCTGTACCAGACAGATACCAGCACCATACAGGATATTGATCACTGCTATAACAGCCAGCCAGCCAGCGAACTGACCCAGACCAATCGGGAAGAGTGTAAAGCAGAAGCGAATCAAACCGTAAGCGCCCATCTTCAACAGCACACCCGCCAGGATCACGCTCACCTCAGTCGAAGCATCGGTATGCGCGTCCGGCAACCAGGTGTGGAAGGGGAACATCGGAATCTTCACAGCGAAGGCAGTGAAGACCAGCAAGAATGTCAGCAATTGCAGGCCCGTCGTGATGCCAAGAACATTTATAGTGCCACCAATCAGGTGCTGCGAGAGATACTGCATATCCGAGCTGCCCTGAGTGAAGTAGAGCAGAATGAAGCCAGCTAGCATAAACACGCTACCGAAGAACGTGTAGAGCAGAAACTTCCAGGCCGAATAGATACGACCGGGAACGCCGTGTTTTACGACATTACTGCCCCAGACACCGATCAAGATGAACATCGGTGCCAACTCCACCTCCCATGAAAGGAAGAAGAGAAAGATATCCAGCGACATGAACACGCCCATCACACCCGCTTCCAGGAAGAGCATCAGGGCCAGATAATCTTTCACCCGGTCTTTTTTCCAACCGGCAATTACAGCAAGCATGGTCAGCATGGCATTCAAGATCACCAGAGGCAAGCTCAAGCCATCAACGCCCAGGAAGTACGTGACTGAAAATCTTGTCGTACCGGCGTTAAAATTAATCCACGGGACTTTTATAAAGTCTGGCAGATGGTTTAAATCGCCAAAGCCGCTTATACCATTTGTTCCCAGTATGCGGAAGAAAATGGTCAAAGACAGAATGAAGGTCAACGCTGTAGCAGCTAGAGCCACCCAGCGTGCAATGTTTGCAGGAAAAGCATAGAGTACCACGCCACCGATCACCGGCAGCAGGATAACCCATGTGAGATCACTTGCGAATATCGACATGTTTTCTTATCCTCACTTTACAGCCGTAGTGACCAGCACAACAACAAGGACCGCGAAGACCGCCACACCACCAAAGAAAGCAATCATGTAAGACTGCACGCGTCCAGTCTCAACATGGCGTAGTCCCGCGCCCAGGTTTGTAATCGTCTGCGCAACACCATTCACGATGCCATCCACAACATAAGCATCGAAGGCTTGCTCAATATTCGCAATACCCAGTGCTAGATATCTGACGATCCAATCGTAGAGCGTATCAACATAGTAACGATTGAATAGAATGCGATGTAGAGTGCGCAGAGCCGGGCGTGCCTCAACAAAATCATGAATCCTCGCGAGATCGACTCGACCGTACAGGCCCCAGGCAACGCCAAGACCGATCAGAGAGACCACAACACCAACCCAGGTATCAGCCGCTCCAAACAGGCGCCCAACATCCAGATTCTGCACATGCTCTTCAGGATGAACATTGATATAGGAGAAGAAGCTTGTCCAGTAGCCAGCGATCACCGATGGAATAGCCAGCAAGATCAGAGGAATGGTCATCGTCAGCGGAGACTCGTGCACTTCACCCGTACCGCGATAAGGTCCACCCCAGAGTCCACCCAGCTTGCCGCCCTTGCCTCCAAAGGCCAGAATAAAGGCGCGCAGCATATAGAAAGCAGTCAGGCCAGCAGTAATCAGAGTCAGGGCATAGATAGCATACTGACCATGCTCAAGTGACAGCCCGATGATCTCCTCTTTACTGAAGAAGCCAGAGAAGCCAGGGAAGCCGGAGATCGCCAGCACAGCGATCAGCCAGGTAGCAGCCGTAATAGGCATGCGCGAAGCCAGACCGCCCATAAAGCGAACATCCTGAATCTCTTTATGCATCGCATGATGCAGAGCATGCAGAACGCTACCAGCGCCCAGGAAGAGCATCGCCTTAAAAAATGCGTGAGTAAAGAGATGGAACATACCGGGACCCGCACCGTATTCGGGACCAGCGACCCCCAGGCCCACAAACATATAACCAAGCTGACTGATCGTTGAAAAGGCCAGTACACGCTTAAAGTCGGATTGCACCAGCGCGACCGTCGCCGCAAAGAAAGCCGTAAGTGCCCCAATCCAGGCCACCACACCAAAGGCAACTGGATCAGCAAGCGTAAAGAGAGGGAAGGTACGCGCCACCATGTAGACGCCTGCGGCAACCATAGTAGCCGCGTGGATCAGCGCGCTCACAGGAGTAGGACCTTCCATAGCCGATGGGAGCCAGGTATGCAGCGGAATCTGAGCCGACTTACCAATTGCGCCACAGAAGACCAGGATCATTGCAAGACCAAGCAGTGCCGGATCAGTATGAAACTGCCGAATGTGCTGCTCAATGCCACCAAAATCGAAGGTACCTGTATTGACGAAAAGAATCATAATACCAAGAATGAAACCAACGTCACCAATACGGTTCATAACGAATGATTGCAAGCTAGCACTGGCAGGAGAAGGACGCTGTTCATCAGGTTTCGCCCGCTTATTAATCCAGAAACCGATCAGCAAGTATGAACTTAAGCCAACCAATTCCCAACCAATAAAGATTACGAGAAAGTTCTGAGCGAATACGATGACCAACATAGAGAACGCGAAAAGTGACAGGTAGGCATAAAAGCGAGAATAGCCCGCTGAATCCTCCATATAACCCTGCGAGTAAAACTGAACCAGCAGAGCAATAGTCGTCACCACCACCATCATAGCGATTGCCAGACGGTCCAGGTGGAAAGCGATCGTATAGGAGAGATTACCCACCGTCAGCCAGGTATAAGAAAGAACCTGGATGCCTCCTTGAGGAAGGTCAGAAGAAGTCAAAGAACTGAAAAGAAGCACCCAGGCATAGATGCAAGCCAGAGCCATAATAGCTATAGCCACATAAGAGCTGGCCTTTGCCCACATCGACTGATGCTCGACTTTCGGGTCATCGTCATCTTCGGAACCCTCTTCACTATTGACACCACCTGCAACCTCATCGTGTGCATCATGTGCATCGTGTGCTGCAACCGCTTCCTGCTCACCATGAGTAGTTGAAGACTCGATGCGCCGCCGACCCAACATATCAGGGACACGCGTGCCAAAGATAATAGCAGCGAACGCAAAGAGCGGTGCGAGCAGAATTGTCCAGGATAATTGATACAAATCCATTATGTTCACCACTTCATCATATCGATCTCGCCAACATCAACTGTATCCCGCCTGCGATAGATAGCAATAATCATTGCTAGAGCAACCGAAGCCTCAGCGGCAGCGACAGTGATAATGAAGATAGCGAAGATCTGACCAGTCAAGTACGTAGCATAGGGCTGGGCCGTATTAAAAAACGAGAAACCTACCATCGTCACGTTGACGGCATTCAGCATAATCTCGATGCCCATCAGTACAGCAACCGCATTGCGCTTCGTGATCGCGCCATAGAGGCCGATACAGAAGAGCACCGCGCCAAGAATCAGGAAATGATAGAGCGTCAAATTCATAGCATTAATCCTCCCGACCAATCACAATCGCGCCAATAATCGCAACCAACAGCACCAGAGAAGCGATTTCAAAGGGGAGAACATAGCTGTAGGTAGTAGGACTGTACAGCAACTGACCGATGCGCACAACATTGTTGATGCCAGAGGGGAGCTGTCGAGCCGCATCAGCAGCAGAGACCGAATCCTTGATGACGCGTTGACTTGTCGAGATGGCATAGATGATGGACACACCCACCGCGATACAAATAATGGCAGCGAAGGGCCAGAGCCTATTCGTCGGGTTTGTTCTCTCAAGCCCGGCGATACGGGTCAGCATCAAGGCAAAAAGCACAAGGATCGTTATTGCGCCAACATAGATAAGAATCTGTACAATAGCGATAAATTCCGCATTCAGCAGCACATAGATACCCGCCGCCATCGCGAAGACCAGCACAAGAGCCAGAGCGCTATGCACAATATTCCGCAGCCCCACGACCATCAATGCTGCACCCACGAGGATCACGGCAAAAATCCAGAACAAGAGGGTGGCAAAATCCATAAAAAACATACCTCCGGTTTCCATCAGGTAGCGGATTGTAGATTCAAATAAAAAGGAGAATATACATATCCTTACATTGTTCATCTACTCTATGAGTATTGTAGCATTCCCCGATTTCCAGAACATGACCAGCGGGACCAATCGAGTCAAGGAAGACAGAATGCGAGTATAGTTCCACATGGATTTTAACAAAACATGTGACGGGTGACAAGAGGAAAAAGTCATCTACAGCAAATTCTTATCAAATTATAACTCCTTATACGGAAACCTAAGTGCGGAGTATTAGCCGCGAGCAAGCGGCGTTGGTTTCCGTATAAGATCTAAGAAGGAAAAGAGAGAAATAATTTTAGTAAGGGGAAAAAGACCCGTATTTCCTACAGAAGATGTCTTAGTAGCGCACCCGAACGTTCTTTGTGTGCTATAATTTCCAGTAGAGAAAAACATTTTTGGATACAAGAGGCAGACCGTCAGCATGAGTGCAACACAAACACCCGCGGAGAACGATCAGTCCGATACGCTACGCTGCACGCGCTGTGAAGCAGTGCTTCCTCAGTATGCAACATTCTGTGGTCAATGCGGGCAACGTGTCAAAAAGCTAGACAGCGAAACGTCCTCGCCGGACTATAGCGATGTTACTGAACGGTATCGCATTACGTCGCTCGTACGACGGCGACCCTCAACACAACTCTTTTTTGCTTTTGATAACCACCAACAGCAAGCGGTTGCCATTCATACTATCAACCTTAACACCTTGAAGGACGAAGAGCGGGCCAGAGCCATTGAGGCATTTCAATCTCACTATGACCTGTTGCGCCGCCATTCTCTGCCTACAATCATGCGACCCATCGATCTTCGTTACTTTCAAGGACACCTCTATCTTATTGCCGCATGGCCAAAACAAGATGCAAAGTCAACAGGGCCGACATCCCATTTCTCCACACTCTTCACTCTCCTCCAGAGTGGAATAGGGCTTCCGGATGAGCAGGTTGCCATTGCCTGGATCTATCGCCTCAGCCGCACGCTAGAGCTTTTGCACAAAAACAATACTGTTCTAGGCGATATCGATCCAGATACGATTCTCTTCAATGCAGCAGACTTTGAAGGTGATCTGGCCCTCATGGTTTCATGGCTGCCAAAACTCGTGTTTTCATTGCTTGCTCACTCATCGATTGATACAAATACCGCATATTTTTATGCGCCAGAGACAGTAATAGGAGAAAGCGAATCTCGCTCAGATATATATAGTCTTGGAGCTATCCTCTATCTCCTTCTCTCAGGAGTAACACCAAAAGATGCAACGGAGAGGGCGAGGCAGCCGCTGGCAAGCCTGCGAGAGATCAATCCACGTATCAGCAGCACCATTGACACCCTCGTCATGCGCGCCCTCGCTCTAAATAAGGAAGAGCGCTACCAGAGCGCGAGCGATTTTTCAGAAGCGCTACTACAGTTAAGCAACAATTCTTCCGATCTGCACCATTCACAGAAAAGCTCTCCCTCCTCCCCGCGAACAACTCCTATCCAATCAGATCAAGAAGAGATACGTGTCTCTTCACCAGTGGTCGATAATACTATTGATAAGGCGACAGATAATCAGCCTGTAGAAGAGGGGGAGGCAACAATTTCGGTTGTTCCACTCCAGGCTCGCATGGCTCGACGCTATCTATCGAAGCTCAAAACGGGTAAGGCGGAAACATCAGGAAAGCAAAGCGGGGAGGCATTAGTGGAAGAAGGGCTACTACAAGAGGAGACCGATGCAATAGATGCAATAGTAAATACAAAAACAGAAGCATTGCCAGGTTCTAAGATTCAGGAAGAGCATCCATCTGATACATATAGAGCAGGGACTTCACCAGAAGCAGAGTTCACTGCAACTAGCCTTGTAGAGACGCAGGACGAGAGACCTGTTGAAGCGCACAACGGGACACAGCAGATACAAGATCAAGCGACGCTTCCACTTTATCCCTTAGCAAAAGAAACGGGAGCGTCGTCAAAGAAGGTAGAGCCAGAAGAAAACGGCGCAAACGAGATAGAGAAGCTGGATACGCTACCCTTTGAGTATCAGAAAGTTGATACATCAACGACGCAGAAGCAGATACAAGAGCAAGAAAAGCCCGATACACGTGCACTTCAGGTTCAAGGCACAACGAGCCTCCAAACTCAGGTGTCCGGCATCAAAGAATCTGCCAGCGAACGATTGAGAGCGATATTGCTCAAAACAGCAGCCTTGTTGCCAGACCTGGTACGGATCAAAGAGATCAATACAAGAAGTCGGGCTGTGTCAAAACAACTGACGGCACCAAAAGATGGGACGATACTTAAACATGTACAACACTTTCTGCTGGGCGAACCTCAAAACAGCACAAAAGCGGCTGCGCTTATCGAAACACCGCTACGTATCCAACCAGGTCAGAACTACTCTATTCGTATTAACGTCATAGGCAGAGACAAACCCACAGAGGTTCAGTTAGCCGGTCTCAGCGCCCTGACGAAAGGTGAGAAAGTCCATATTGAAGTACGCTCCGCCCTCTATCAAAACTACGCCTATATTGTGCAGCAAGCTGATATCGAGATGCCCAGTGAGGGATTTGTAGCGGAGATCACCATGCCGATGCAGTCGCTCGGCGGCGGGCAAAGTGGGCGACGAGAGCGTCTACACATCTTCTTTATGGATGATGCAAATAATCCGCTCTACGAGAAGCCCTTTGTCATCGAACTTTTCATCTCGCACCTTGTACAGACCGGGCGTGAAGGACACAATGTTCTCTCTATCCCCCTGTAGTACCGTCTGGACTATTTTTGCTATGTTCTATAAGAGCATGTATATTTTGAAGTACTTATAGGAAGTTGCAAAAATGAAACGTAGCATATTAGCAAGACTGCGTACAAATGGATTGTATTATCTTGCAAGCGCCCTCTTGATCCTCCTGGCCGCACCATTTTATCAGATCGTCATACTTGGTCCAACAGGCTTCGGTGCAGCACTTAGCGCCACAGGCAGTGGGCGTTATACAGCGTACCTGGTCTGGATTGGCACGCATATTACCGAATTTATTCTCTACCGTGCTCTCCTTATCGTCGCATTTGCACTGCTCCTCAGCTTTCCATTCGCGCTCTACCGCATCATCGTTGCGCAAGAGATTATGGGGCAACAGGAACTGGCGGATGAGGAACGAGTTGAAGATCAGGCAGAGGATGAGACTGGAGAAGGCGACGGTATGCCAGAATACGCATGGCGCGGCAAGGGCTTTGCAGTATTAGCAGCGTGGTTGAGCCTGATTGGACTGAGTATCTATGTCCTGAGTGCGGTGGTGAGCACATTCTATTTTATCAGTGCAGGCAATCCATACGCCACAGGAGCAGCTCTAAAAGCCGTGACAACTTTTTCCACTATCTTCACCATCAGCACCAACACCGCCGGCACCGGCCTGCTGGGACTCGGCGTCCTCTTTTTCGGTGCCATGATCGTGAGAACTGGGCGCAACCTCTGGCCCGATATATGGGTCAACTTCGGCTACCTGGCCCTCTTCATCGCCGCCCTACTATGTATTAGCGCCATAGGAGTCATAAGTGCACCCGGAAGCGCCCAGAGCACACTTACAACTATTGCAACGCTTCTGTTTGCCATATGGATACTCTGGCTTGGAGTGATGCTCGTACGTCTCAAGCCAGAAGCATAAGCACGGACAAGGCAAAGACTAATGTAGCCAGGGTTGGGCGGCCCGACCAATACGCTCCTGCTCCTCTTCAGTTAAACGCCAGCCTATGGCACCTGCGTTTTCACGTGCCTGCCGTGCATTCTTCGCACCTGGAATAGGAATAATAAGTTCGTCTTTAGAGAGTAGCCAGTTAAGCGCCACCTGCGAGATTGTTTTCTCGTGCGCATGCGCCGCCTCTTCCATCGCCTGGAACAAAGGCTCCATCTTCTCGCGTTGAGACGAACGAAAACCAGTTTGTAGCATACGGCGGGCCAGCGAGGGCAGTTTCGCCTGATTAGCGCCAGCACGGTACTTGCCGGTCAGCAACCCCTGTGCTAATGGGCTGTAGGCAATCAAAGAGACATTTAGTTCACGGCAGGCGTCTAACACGCCGTTCACCTCTGGCTTCCGTTGCAAAAGGCTGAAGCGAACCTGATTTGAGGCGAGCGGAATATCGTGACGAGCCAGGCGTGCATGAGCCTTACGCATGAGATCAGCGCCATAATTGCTCACCCCAACCGCTCGCACTTTGCCAGAGCGAACAGCTTCCGCGAGCGCATCCATCAGATTATGCATCCGATAGAAGGGGCTGGGAAAGTGGATCTGGTAGAGGTCAATCTGCTGCACGCCTAGCCGCACAAGACTGTTATCGAGGGCAGTCAGGAGCTTATGCGGAGAGAGACCATCTGGCAGCGGCAAAAACTTACTGGCGATGATAATCGGTCGGCCGTCCTCGCGCCTACACGCACTAAGAATACGCTCCGATTCACCATGTCCATACGCCTCGGCTGTATCAAAAAAGTTCAATCCAGCATCAAGACAAACCTTGTAAGCCTCTGTAATATCATCGCGAGTATAGTCTCGTCCGTAGCCCCAGAAGCTCTTATCGCCCCAGCTCCAGATTCCAACACCCAAAGATGGCACGGTAATATCTGAAGCACCTAATTGACGTTGATCAATTTGTAGCATATATGTACTTTATCCTTTTACTTTCGTATTCTCCATGAGCAAGCAGTATATCTTAAGCCCAGGATAGCATCATAAACTAAAGACTTGTTCTCTAAAGTGCAAAAACGAGTAGAGGTAAACGACGAACAAAACCCTTTAGTTATTACGCAAAAATACCGTATACTATTCCTAATGTAAAACTATTTGAGCTTCTTCGTGAGTACATAGTATACGCCTTTTTGCATGGTTATGCAGACGGGTGATAGGTTCCCTCTTCCCCGGTTCTCATTTCCCAAAACTACTCTTGCAATATATAATACGCACACAAGACAGAGTGAGCAGGTGAAGCGGGTACTTCAAAAAGGACAAGAGATGCTGAACGATCCCGTACTTCTTAATGACTGGCATGTAGTAGCGCTGGCAAACGATCTGACGGAGAATAAGCCGCTGGGAGCAAGACTTCTCGACGAAGACATCGTGCTATGGCGCGCTGGACAAAAAGTCTGCGCTTGGCGTGATCTTTGTATTCATCGTGGCACCAAACTTTCGCTGGGTAAAATCGAAAACGAAACCATCACCTGCCCGTATCATGGCTGGAACTATGACGCGACGGGGCAGTGCATACGGTATCCGGCTCACCCCTCGCAAAAGCCATCTGAGAAGGCACACGCCCATGTCTACCAGGCACAAGAGAAGTACGGCTGGATCTGGGTCAGCCCAGGCAATCCTGAACGCGAGATCCCCGAATTTGAGCAATGGGATGACCCGGCCTTTCGCAAAGTACACTGCGGCCCCTATAGATATAAAGCCAGCGGTCCACGGGCAATCGAAAACTTTCTCGATGTCACCCACTTTCCCTTTGTCCATCAGACATATTTAGGAGACCCTGCACACGCAGAGGTCAACGACTACAACGTCGAAATTACACCGAACGGCATCATAGCCAGCGATATCTCGATCTGGCAACCCGATCCCGACGGGACCGGGCAAGGGAAAACAGTGACATACACCTATAAAGTACAACGACCCTTGACAGCCAGCTTTGTCAAAGCCTCAGCGGGGCCACGCTTCGCCATGTATTTCACTATTACGCCCCTTATGGCTGGAGAGTCAATCGCATGGGCGTATGTTGCTATGGATTATAGCAATCTGACCGACGAAGAGATTAGAGGCTTCCAGGACATGATCACGCAGCAAGATATACCCATCGTAGAATCGCAACGCCCAGAACTCTTGCCACTTGATCTACAAGCCGAGTTGCATCTGCGTTCTGATCGGACCGCCATAGCTTATCGCCAATGGCTGAATCAGTTAGGGTTAAGTATAGGAACTGCGTAGAAGGGAGAGGGAGGTGAAAATAGACGGGAAATCTTTAGCCCCCAGCACCGCGCCCACAAAGTGTGGGGAGAATCCCGTCAAACACAGTATAACGCAATTCATACATTTACACAAGAAGATAGGACCTTTGAAGGGCAGAATCTCTGAAAAACATGATATGATTATTTATTCGATATAGCATTCATAAATTTAGAACAAAAGAACTACCGACAATACTGACACGCATGGTACATTATGGTAGTGGGTAAAAATCGAGCAGGAGAGCAGGCTGAAGGGATTATCGAATACTATTTCTTGCACAGGTTATAGAGTCGTGGTAGACTGTCAGAGGAGAACAGGCGGCGACATCAGCTACATGATGACAGTCTTTCTGCACTTGATAGCGCCGATAAGCCATATCCATCTTCTTAAAAAAACGCAAGGAAAGCTTGTGTACTAAGCTAAATAATGTAGAAATAGAAATGTAGATGTATATTTGTATGAGGAACATATCGTGGATACCAACCCTGAAATCAGCCGAAGGAGACAGCAAGTGCAGCGAAACCAACGCGCAGGAGATCAATTTGCAGGACGCCGTGTTGTAACTATCGGCGGAGGATCAGGAACATTTTCACTTCTTTCACATTTAAAAAAATACCCACTCAACATCACAGCCGTCGTTACCATGTCAGATAGCGGAGGAAGCTCGCGTCGGCTCATGGACGAGTTCAGGCGTCAACTTCCTTTGGGAGACCTGAGAATGTCGCTGGTGGCCCTCGCGAGGAATGGAGCATTGTGGCGGGATGTATTTATGCATCGTTTCAAACAAAAGGACGAAGGAGCTGACGGTCAGACTGTAGGCGGAGTCACTGGCCACAGTCTGGGGAATCTTATTATCAAAGGTTTGCAGGACATCAACAACGAAAATCTTCTGCTCGCCATCGAAGACGCCCAGGAACTCCTGGATACTGCTGGGAACGTCGTACCGGTCACATTGGAGCAGACGACAATCTGCGCCGACCTGGAGAACAGCGACACTATTTGTAGTGAGACAGAGATAGACACGCGGGGAAAGAAGCATCCAGGTTCGCTCTCACCGATCAAGCAACTGCGTTTAGTACCCGAAGACGCTCCACCGTGCGCCCAGGCCGTACGCGCCATAAAAAGAGCGGACACGATCATCATCGGTCCTGGTGATCTCTTCACCAGCCTGCTTCCCAACCTGTTAGTACGAGAGGTTGCAAAGGCTGTACGCGAATCCGAGGCGGAGAAAGTATATATCTGCAACCTCATGACCAAACACGGTGAGACAGATGGATATAGAGCATCAGACTTTGTCAACGAGATACACCGTTATCTGGGAGCACGGGTGGACCGGGTGATCTTAAACGACGGCGTCTTTCCAGAAGATGTACGCAAAACATACCTGGAGGAGCAGAGCGAACCGGTCATAGTTGATCGTCCACGCCTTGAGCAACTCGTTCCTAATCTGGTAATTGAACGTTTCAGCCTGGATGGCGACTCGCTCGCACGCCATGATCCAGAGCGCGTTGTACGTGCGATCTTCAGTCAGCTACAAACCGAAGCTAGTTAAGCAGAGAGACAAAGATCTCCCCTCATCTCTGTGCAGATGAGGGGAGATCTTTGTCTAAGTATCCTTTGTATAGCTCTGTTTGAAAAAGACCCAACTCTCACCGAAGCCTGCTAAAGCTCCTGCAAGCAAGAAGAGGGACATATGCTGACCGCCCGTATTTCCACCAAAAGAGAAAACGCCGCAGGTTAACAATAAATATGCGAGAACTGCAAGAATTGCTCCGACGAACGGGCGAGTAAACCAGGAAATAAGGATAAAGACGGGAGTAGCAGTAGCGCGAAAGCGTCCCAGTGTCACAATACAGCTCACGCATCCGCCCAGCAAACCATACATCAGCACCAGCCAGGGAACTCCAAGAGGCGCGAACTGGTCGTTAACCAGACTACGACCAGGTCCCAGACCTTGTAAGGCGGCAAAAGTCAAAGATACGAGTAGCAGGCATACGAGATACAGTGAGAAGATAACGAGCCAGCGATTTGTAGCAGGATCGATCTGCGAAACGAAAGAATGCTGCACACCATTCGTCGTCAACAGCATACGCTCACCAAAGGTCGGCAAGGGCTCTGTATTCTGTTGATTTGCTCTAGACGGAACAGAGGGAAAAGGTTCTGTATTCTGCTGATTCATTCTAGATGACACAGCGGGGAAGGGTTCTGTATTTTGTTGATTCGCTCCAGGTGGAGCTGTAAGAGATGCAGATCTCGCGCTAGCAGCCACTAGCACCGGTTCAGCCGCTTCGTTAGATTGAGTGTGAAGAGAAGATAAGATCTCATATTGATGAATAGCTTGCTCTGGTAGTTCTTGTTTACGCGCGATAGAGGCCAGACGCTGCGCAAAAGAAGTATCACCCATCCATTGATCAACTGAAACCAGCCGTAGCTGCTGATGTGCAGCCTCAGTAGCAACATAGACAAGACTTGTAACGTCCCGATCATGTTGGATTTCATGTACCACCACCTGTACCCCCTTAAAGAAGTTCTGCGGAGTGATCGCCGCATGAATAGTATCCAGCAGAGATGGCTCAGTATCATTCAGCTCAGAGAGATAACGAGGAATGGAATAGAGCATCCCCCAGACCTGGGCACCTGCATCAGAGCAAGGTTCAACAGCCACAATAGTCGGTCCAGTACTACCACGAATATATTGAGCGCCGAACTTAATTTTATAGCCAGGTAACACTCCTGGACCGTAGAGAAAAGCCAGACCGTGAAGGCGCTCAGGGCTGTTCAGAATGGCAGCATCCATCTCCAGGCCATATTCAAAGAGCAAGATAAAATCATAGGCGGAAAAATCTGCTTGATCGGAAATAGAGACTGCATCGGACAATTCTAGATTGTAAATAGGATCGGGCGGTACCGTAATAGCGTCCTCTTCATGCTCATCCGGCTCTTCCGGCAAAGGGGGAGCCAGGGGTGCCTGCGCTGGAAAAGCCGGGAGGAACTCCGATCCTGCCGACTGCGCAAATTGACTACTAGAAGAGATCATGGTCTGAAAAGAAAGTGGGCGCGGTGTATTCCCCCGTACAATAGGGATACCAGGGAACATCTCTTCCACTTTCTGCCGATTCTCATCGTCTTCTCGTGCCTTTGCAAGGTTATGTTGCGATCCATCATCTAACTGATAGCGCTGTTCTTGCTTCATGTTAATAGCAACCTCCTTTTGTATACACATCCGCCACACAACAAAAAAACAGCCTCTATCATACCAGGATACTAATAATGCATCTCTTCACCAAATGAATAGGACTACTGGTTCCGCGTAGCGACAATCCCTTGCGGTTGTCGTGCTACGCGGGTCATAGTAGGTCAGAGCAATAGTGGCTCAAGTTCGTAGATAACGTTTGCAACGCTTACCAACGCGGCCGTCTCAGCGCGTAGAATGCGACTACCAAGCGTTACAGGAACCGCACCATGCCGCTGTGCCAGTGTCACTTCCTCAGCCACCAGGCCGCCCTCGGGTCCAATAAAGAGCACGACAGTCACATCCTTTGAGTCTGCAGGGATAGATTGTGTGCGCGCGGTCTGTAGGGCCGAATGCAGAGTTTGCGTATGCTCTTCCTCCCAGGGCATCAGGGCGAGCGCACCGGGAGGAATATCGTTGAGTGCGTGCGGAAGAGGACGAATGGGAAGTAGTTCGGGTACGCGTGCGCGGCCGCATTGCTCCGTTGCCTCCTGGATGATACGCTGCCAGCGCTGTATCTTGGCTGGCCCGGCCTCCTCAAGGCCGGCCATAGAGCGGCGACAAAGGACCGGCGCAAAGACACTTACTCCCAGTTCGGTTCCCTTTTCCAACACCCATTCAAAGCGCGCCGATTTGAGCAGACCCTGGCAGAGCACGATACGCACTGGAGACTCTTTCTCGCCAGCCCGCCGCTCAACGATCTCCACATCCACAATGGTCCGAGAGCTAGCGATGACGGTCGCAACCAGTTCATCACCACTGTTATCGAAGAGAACTATGTGCTCACCACTGGCAATCCGCAGTACACTGCGCATCTGGCGAGCCACGGCTTCAGGCAAAGAGAGAGTAGCGCCAGCATCTATGCCACGTAGAGCTAGCTCTCCTACAAAAAAGCGATGCATAGAGCTACTCCCGTTTACGAAAAATCAGTGCCAGCCAATCATCAATCTTTACCTCGTCCACCAGTTCCAAACCCGCCGCCTGCAAAGGTCCCTCGGCATCGGGACGGCGCGCCTCGATAATGCCACTCACAATTAAGAGGCCGGTGGGGGCGAGAACATGCGCAAGCTCAGGAGCGATTGAACCAATAACATGAGCGATAATATTTGCCAGCACAAGATTATACTGACCAGCATGGCGCATCGCCTCCGCCTCATCCAAAATGCCCAGAACCACCGTAATTTCTTCACTCAAGTCGTTCATCGCTGCATTGGCCCTGGCACTCTCGACAGCCACACTGCTGTTATCGATGGCGTAGACGCTGGCAGCTCCGAGTTTGGCGGCGGCGAGGGCCAGGATGCCTGAGCCAGTACCAACATCCATAACGCGCATGCCTGGCTGAACACGCAGCTCAACCTGCTCCAGGCACATACGGGTCGTGGGATGCACACCCGTGCCAAAAGCCATACCGGGATCGAGCGTTAGAACAACCTCATCGTTTTTAGGCGTATATTCGCGCCAGGAGGGGCGAATGACCAGGCGCTTACCGATGTGCGTCACATGATAATAATCTTTCCAGGCGTTCGCCCAGTCCTGCTCATCCACCACGCGCGTGGAGAGCTCACCCACAAAATGTGCTCCAAGACTCGAAAAATGCCATAAACCTTCGGCTATCTGCCGCTGCTTCTCCTCCTGAGTACCATCTAAGGGCAAATAGGCATGCACCTGAACAGGCTTCCCCGTCAGGATACGATACTCTTGACCATCGTCGCTTAACTCATAAGGCTCTTCGATCACCACTCCATCAGACGAATATCGACTTAATAGTTCGCAGACGGACTCTACCGCCTCCGGATGCGCCTGCACGTTTAATTCTAACCATTGCATGAAGACAACTTCTACCTTTCGCTACGTTCCATATTTCCCAGGTCTGCATCCATCCTGCGGAGCGACAATCCTTTGCGGTTGTCGTAAATGGAACCGCCTGGACACGTACACCAGGCCACCTCGACAACCGCAAAGGATTGTCGCTCCGCAGGTGATGGCTCTTCCGTTCACGGAATAAGCTGGATAGTATTTGCCCTCTAGCATATCACGAGACTTAATCTTTGTCTGTATGACCTTCAACTTTTCATCAGATAATCCGTTGCAGCTTCGCTGCTAGATATGATTTTTTTAATACCATTTATTTTTTCTGCACAATTCGGGCGCTGCCCGAATTGTGCAGAAAAAATAAATGGTATTAAAAATGCTTAGGGCAACTATAAGTTCAGGAGATAGTAATCGTACGTGGTTTTGATGGCGAAACCGCAGGAGCGATACAGCTTGACGGCACGTGTGTTCTCGATGTTGACGAAGAGGAAGATGGGCTTCCGGCTATAAGAACGAATGATGCGGATGGCCTCTTCCAGCATCTGCCGACCATAGCTGCGGCCCTGATAGCCTGGAAGGATACCTACGGCGAAGATGCCAACCGTCTCGTCACCATGATCCAGCCGCATGCTGCCTACTGGCTCTCGGCAACCCGTGCCCTCCTCGCCGTAGGTAAAGAGGTAGTATGCGCGATGGGGGTCCTGGGCATGATAAAGGACGCGGCGCGCGGTGGCATGTTCGGGAGTTTGGAAGCTGGCCGACTGGATTTTGACGATCGTGGCCAGATCGCTGCTCTCGGCTTTGTGGAAGGTCAGGCGCTCATCGAAGGACTGGCGCTCGCGAAAGTCGGTGAGGACCATCTCATATTCGGAGACCATATGCTCAACAGGAAGAGCTTGCATAAAAGCTAGACCAGAATGTGAGGTATGCTCACAGGTCAAGACGATCCGTTCTTCGCCCCGCGACAAGCACTCTCTCTGGGCGGCACGCAGAAGCCGACGGAATATTCCTCGACGGCGATACGCAGGATGTACCATACCAGTTATCTCGTTGATAACGGGATCAATATCGTTCAAAGAAAGATAGCCGACAAGTTCTCCATCTGCATAGTAAAGAAAATCATTGATCGTCTCTCCCGGCCGCCTGAGTAAGCTCGACCACGGGATAGATATGTGCAGATCTTCATAGGTTTCGCATACGTGCGCTAACTGTTTGATTCGCAGCACTTCCGCTGAGTTTAAAGTAGGCTTTTCTAGCAATGGCTGATCGTTTGACATCGGACACACCCTTCTACATACGAACAAAGCCCCTCTCAAAGATCTTTGAGAGAGGAGCTTTCTGGAGAGATAGACGGCAGATACTAAAACACAGCCGGCTCCATATAGTTCCCAAAGGCCAGGCGAAAGACATCCATGATCTCACCAAGCGTGGCATAGGCTCTGACGGCCTCTATGATGGCAGGCATGGTGTTTTCGCTGCCCTCGCAGGCACGCTGTAGATTGTCCAGAGTGCGCTTGACCTGAGATTGATCGCGCTCACGGCGTACACGGTCGAGGCGGGCGAGATGCTTCTCCTGCCCCGCGTAGTCCACGTAGAGAGTGGGAACCTTCACATGCTCTTCCATCACATAATCGTTCACGCCGACAATAGAGCGCTGATGCGTATCGATCTCCTGCTGATAGCGATAGGCCGACTCGGCAATCTCGCGCTGGAAGAAGCCATTCTGAATACAGGGCAGCACGCCACCGAGCGCGTCGATGCGGTTCAGATACTCCATAGTCGCGCGCTCCGTCTCATCGGTGAGCGACTCGATGAAATAGGAACCAGCCAGCGGATCGACGGTATTGCTCACGCCACTCTCGTTAGCAATAATCTGTTGTGTACGCAGAGCGATCAGCGCTGCCTTCTCAGTTGGCAGGGCCAGCGCCTCATCCAGAGAATTTGTGTGCAGCGAATTGGTTCCGCCCAGCACAGCGGCGAGGGCTTGAATAGTCGTACGCACAATATTGTTTTCGGGCTGCTGAGCAGTCAAAGAGACGCCAGCAGTCTGAGCATGGCAGCGCATCATCCACGAGCGCGGATCTTTGGCTCCATAGCGCTCGCGCATCAAGCGTGCCCAGATGCGGCGGCCAACGCGGAACTTGGCAACCTCTTCAAAGATGTCGTTGTGCACATCGAAAAAGAAAGAGAGGCGTGGGGCGAAGTCATCGATCGACAGACCGCGCTCTATAGCAGCATCGACGTACGCCAGTCCATCTGCGATGGTGAAGGCTAATTCTTGCACGGCAGTCGCGCCAGCCTCGCGTATGTGATAGCCGCTGATACTAATAGTATTCCAACGGGGCATATAGCGGGAGCCGAACTCGATAGTATCTATAACCAGGCGGAGGGACGGCTCAGGCGGAAAGATAAACTCTTTTTGCGCGCTATACTCTTTGAGGATATCGTTTTGCAACGTGCCACCCAGAGATGCCATTGGGAAACCGCGCTTCTCAGCGTTGACGATATACATCGCCCAGATAACGGGAGCGGGGCTATTGATCGTCATTGACGTGGTGATCTTATCCAACGGCAGGTCGGCGAAGAGGATCTCCATATCGGCCAGAGAAGAGATGGCTACGCCACACTTGCCAAACTCGCCCGCGGCAAGCGGATGATCAGTATCGTAGCCATAGAGCGTCGCCATATCGAAGGCAGTCGAGAGGCCCGTCTGGCCCTGTTGAAGCAGGTACTTAAAGCGCGCGTTGGTATCCTCAGCGGTGCCGAAGCCAGCGAACATACGCATCGTCCAGGGGCGGGCACGGTACATGGTCGGCTGTACACCACGCGTATAGGGATACTCGCCGGGAAATCCCAGGTCGCGCGAATAGTCAAGCGCGCTATTGTCTTGAGGCGTGTAGAGACGCTCTATGGACACGCTCGATGTTGTCTGTAGATTTTCGCGCTCCGGAATACGCTGCATCGATTTCTGAACGGTCGTCTGCTCCCAGTGAGTCTGTGCCACCTCAAGGCGAGCGAGTTCTGCGGCATCGAAGAGTGTGCCTTGCTGGACAACGGGCTGTGTTGTCGATTCTTGTTCCAACATGATCTATCTCCTCCTCTGTGAGGCTACAAGGCATTGCGAGCTCCAGTTTTGTCTGGTCGCGTTTATTCTCTATTGTAGCATATAGCGGGCGTCTTGAATCAAGCCTTATTCGCAGGCTGAGCCATATCAGCACGATGACGGTCACGCAGATGCTCAGGAATATCGATCACCACGATGCCCGGACGGAAGAGTAACGCCGCCTTTAGACGGAAGCCAGTCTGGTTGTGCAGGAAGTATTCCCACCAGTGGATCACCACATACTCCGGCAGAATCACAGTGAGCGTATCATCGGGATGGCGCAGCTTGATCGTATCGATGTAGGCCAGCAAGGGACGCAGTAGAGAACGATAGGGCGACTCAATAATCAACAGATGCGTCTCTTCATCATCAGGAAGCCGTTTCTGCCAGTTCTCCCAGCTTGCTTTTACCCGGTTGACCTCGTCATCATCAACAGCAATATGCACCACAGTCACATGTGAGGAGATCGAGCGCGCATAGGACAAGCTCTGGAAAGAGGCACGATCCAACCGGTCAACAGGTACAATAATGCGATGACGAATATCCAGCGGATTGAGAGGAATATCCGATGTACGCTCACGCTCATAATGTTCATAGTGAGTATGAATGGATCTAAAAGTGAAGACGATTATTGGAATAAGCAGGACAACAATCCACGCACCCTCGACAAACTTCGTCACTGAGATCACAATCGCCACCAGCGCAGTCGTAACCGCCCCAGCGCCATTAATAAGTATACTACGGTGCCAGGTCTTATCCTGAGTACGTAAGCGATACCAATGGCGCACCATACCTGCCTGAGAGAGTGTAAACGAGATAAAGACGCCAATGGCAAAGAGATTGATTAGCTGATTGGTATCACCCTTGAAGACGATCAGCAGCACGATAGCCAGCACCGCAAGGAAGCCAATGCCGACAGAAAACGCCAGGCGATCGCCACGAAAGGCGAACTGACTCGGCAAGAATCTATCGCGCGCCAATAACGAGGCCAGACGAGGAAAATCGGAGTAGCTCGTTTCAGCCGACAGAGTAAGAATACCCAGAGTCGCTATTTGAAAGACTGGGAACATGAAAACGAGCGGCCCGGTAAACACCTTCGTCGCAATCTGAGCCACCACCGTAAGATTACTACTCGCGTTCGCCTCCACACCATACGTCATCGCCAGCACACTAATACCAAAGAAAAGCGTCCCCAGGATCACCGCCATCCAGGTCAACGTAATAGCAGCATTGCGCGTCTCCGGCTTCTTGAACGCTGGGATACCATTTGAGATCGCCTCCACACCTGTCATAGCAGAGCAGCCAGTGGCAAACGAGCGCAGGATCAAGAAAATAGACAACGGTTCAATCGCCTGCACCTGGGGCGTAAAATCAGCGATGAAGGGCTGATGTTGAAAGACAAAGGCCTTTACAAATCCTACAATGATCAGCAGCATCGCCGAGACCACAAAGAAGTAGGTAGGAAAGGCAAAGAAGGTCCCTGACTCACGCACTCCGCGCAGATTAACGAGTGTAATCAGAACGACCAGGGCCACGTCAATCGGCACAACATACGGGCTTAGAGCGCCAAAGAGCGAGACCAGGTTCAACACACCAGCAGAGACGCTCACTGCAACGTTCAGCACATAGTCGATGAGCAGCGCAGCGGCAGCTACCAGACCTACAGTCGTTCCCAGATTATCTTTCGCAACGATATACGATCCACCGCCATTTGGGTAGGCCGGAATAGTCTGACGATACGAGATGGCTACCACAGCAAGTAAAGCGATAATAACCATGCTAATTGGGAAGGCAAGTCCTAGATGCCCTGAGCCAGCGGCTACCAGATTGATCAGAATAGCCTCGGTTGCATAGGCAACGGAGGAGATAGCATCTGAAGAGAGAACTGCCAGTGCCTTGAACCTTGTAAGCCGTTCCTGCTCCGCCTTGATAGTTGGAATCGGCGAGCCGATCAAGACGCGCTTGGCTCGATAAAGAAGCTTATCCAAGCCACTCTGGGGCACATAAGAAAAATCGGTCGCCTGCAATGTGCCTTCACTAATACGTCGAAAGACCGAATGCTCAGGCCGAATAACGCGCACACGCTTATTACCTGGAAGAGCACCCGTTAACTCTTCCATAACCGGCTGAGATAGGTCGAAATCATCTGTACTCGTTGATGTGGGGATAGCACCATAAGCCTTCTGCTTTAAAGCATCTTCTTCGGGCCTGTGCTCTGGTTGATCCATGAGTCGTTATCCTCGCGTAATCTTTTATAAAATAGTCGCGGATTGCGTGCAAAGAAAATAGACAATCCTCTCTTCCTATAATAACCTATCAATGTCAAAAACATAGCAAGAAAATGAGGATTAATGTCAAAAACATAGCAGGAAAATGAGGATCAACGTCAAAGAGATAGCAGGAAAATGAGGATCAACTTTCTAAACAAGTTAATCCTCATCTGCGTATCCACGAAAATGAGAACCACGAGGTGGCAATACGGTTGGAGATAGTCACTAGACTTCAGTTATCATGCTACGAAATCGTTGTGCCGCCTCGCTCCAGGCGGCGCGTCTCTCCAGCCGTGGCGAAAAGAGAGACGTCGGCTGTCCCTGTGCTACGGCGCGGACTTCCTGCAAAGTGTGCAGTTCTCTCAGGCCCACCAGTTGCATCAGCGCATTCCCGTACGCCGTCGCCTCATAAGGTCCAGCTATTACAGACAGAGCGAGCGCATCAGCTAACCACTGATTGATCCGCGCATTGCGTGCCCCTCCACCAAGCACATGGACGCTTGTAATGCGAGTTCCCGTTAGCTCATTGATCTGCTGAAACACCTCGCAATAGCGTAATACCAGACTCTCCAAAATGCAACGGACGAAGGCTACTGGCGCTTGTAGAGGTGCCTGATTGTGCTCTCGCAGGTAAGCATTAATCGCCGCTGGCATATCCTGTGGTGCCAGAAAGCGTGGATCATCCGGATCGATCAGCGCGACGAACGCTGGAACGGCGTCGATATCTGCCAGCAGTGTATCATAGTCCGTAGCATGACCAGTCTGTGCCCAGTGACGCTGGCATTCTTGCAGTAACCAGAGCCCCATTACGTTCTTGAGGAAGCGCGTCGTCCCAAAGATCCCTCCTTCATTGGTGAAGTTGGCCGCCATCGCCTCCGCCGTCATGACTGGTTGCGGGAGCTCCACGCCCACCAGCGACCAGGTACCAGAGCTGATATATCCCCAGGAACTTGAAGATTGCACTGGCGTGGCAGCAATCGCCGAGCCCGTATCGTGGGTTGCAGGAACAACGACTTGAGCCCTATCCAGACTACTGCGCCATTCCGGCAAGACCTTGCCCACACTTGTGCCCGCCTCGACCACTGCTGGGAGCAAAGTTGTGGGAATCTTCAGGCGATCAAGCAGATCAGTGTTCCATGTTCCACCCTTCGGGTCCCAGCACTGGGTTGTGGTGACGTTGGTGCGTTCACTGATGAACGATCCACACAGCCAGTTGTGCAACAGATCCGGGATCAGCAGCAACCGGTAAGCGGAGGCCAATACTCCCGGCTGCATCTGTTCGTGGGCGTAGAGCTGGAAGAGCGTGTTGATGGGCAGCATCTGGATGCCGGTACGCTGATAGAGCACATCGCGAGGAATCTGTGCAAAAACTTGCTCCATCACCCCATCTGTCCGGGAATCGCGATACTGGAAGGGCTGGCTCAGCAAGAGGCCCTGAGCATCCACCAGAGCGTAATCGACGCCCCAGGTATCCACTCCGATACTATCGAGCGTCCCTGCCATCTGGCGAGCTTTGCTTAGACCTGTGAGAACGTCATCCCACAACGAGAGAATATTCCAGAAGCGATGTCCATGCAGCGTTACCGGTCGATTCACAAAGCGATGCACCTCTTGCACATCGAGTGCACGCCCATCGAAGCGTGCCAGCAGGACACGCCCGCTTCCAGCCCCCAGATCAACGGCCGCTACATTGCGAGTCGCCATAGCTTCCTCCTCCCTCTTAACGTGGATAGGCAGCTGGAATGCCTCCATCGACGTTGAGGATATTGCCAGTGCTCTTGCTCGCACGTGCTGACGAGGCGAAGAATGCCACCGCCTCAGCGATATCTTCCGGTAGGATATTGACGCCCAACGTTGTCCGTTTGCGATAAACCTCTTCCAAGTGATCGGGAGCCACACCATAGGTTGCCGCCCGCTCTTGCCGCCACGAGCTATCCCAGATGCGCGAGCCTGTAAGGACAGCGTCGGGATTGACCGTGTTGACGCGAATGCCGAACTGTCCTCCCTCTTCGGCAAGGCAGCGGGCCAGGTGCGCCTCGGCAGCCTTAGCCGTCGAATACGCCGACGCATTTTTGCCTGCGACCAGCGCATTCTTGCTGGCGACGAAGACAAGATTGCCGCCGCGTCCCTGCGCTTCGAGAATCCGGAAGCCCTCGCGGGCCACCAGGAAGTAGCCGGTCGCCAGCACATTCCAGTTCCGATTCCACTCCGCGAGCGTTGTCTCAGTGATGGAGGCACTGGAGGCTAATCCGGCGTTGCTAACAATGATGTCAAGGCCACCAAAGGCGAGGGCCGCCTGCTCAAAGGCTGCGCGCACGCTCTCTTCCTGTGTCACATCCATCTTCACAGCTACCGCACGCCCTGTCCCAAAGCGCTCATTGAGAGAACTAGCTATCCGCTCTGCTCCGGCCAGATCAATATCGGTGGCCACAATATGGGCACCATCCTGCGCCATCCTTCGGCAAATGGCCGAGCCAATGCCACCCGCCGCCCCTGTGACCAGCATGATCTGTCGGGAAAACTCGCGTTCGGGTGGAGCCTGCTTGAGCTTATACTGCTCCAGTGGCCAGTACTCGACTGCGTAACTCTCAGCATCGCTCAACGAGATAAAGCCGCCATCTGCCTCGGCTCCACGCATTACCGCGATGGCTCGATGGTAGAGTTGAGCCGAGACATTGGCCAGCGACGCGTCTTTGCCCGTGGTGAACATGCCTACGCTGGGGATGAGGATGACGCGGGGATGTAGATCGGCAACAGCGTCGGCGGCCCGATAGACCGGTGTCGTCGCATCTGGATCGAGATCCTGCTGGACGTTCTCCTCCAGGTACTGCTGGTACTTCGTAACATACGCCTCGATCCCTGTATGCAACGCTTCAGAAAGGGCTGCTACATCTTGCTCTGGAGTCCAGTCGATTAGCAGCGGCCAGGGTTTGGTATGCACGAGATGGTCGGGGCAGGCCGCGCCAATCGTGCTGAGCCGGGGCGCGTCCTGACTGCTCACAAAGGTCAACACGTCCTCAGTGTCTTCAAAGCGCAAAATCTGACGTTTCTCTGCCGAGACCAATCCTCGCAGAATAGGGGCTACTTGCGCGGCAATAGCACGGCGATCTTCAGAGGACGCCGCTGTGACACGGAATCCACCAAAGAGGGCTCGATCTGCACGAGCGATGCGGGACTCGACGAATTCGCGGGCGCGAGCGATGGTCGCGAGAGTTGTGGCATAGCAGGTCTCATCGCTCTCGCCCCAGGTGATCAGGCCGTGTTTGGCCAGGATGACAAGCTTCGCCTCTGGATGGGCGCGCATGGCTAGGGCTACTTCGCGTGCAAGGCTAAAGCCGGGGCGGCGATAGGGAATCCAGATCAGTTCGTCGCCAAAGCACTCTCGTGCCAGGTACTCGCCATCAGCAGCACAGGCGAAATAGTTCGTCGCGTCGGCGTGCGTGTGATCGATGTGTGGAAAGGGCAAAAATCCATGCAAGAGTGTCTCGATGGAGGGGCGCGGGCGATTCGGTTCGTAGAAACAATGCGCCAGATAGCTGACCATATCGGTGTCGCTCATGCGTTCACGTTCGAGCAAAGGCAGCACGTCATCTAAATACAGCCCGGTGAACGAGGCTTCAGTGACGCTGGCAAGGTCAGAACCAGAACCCTTGACCCACAAGATACGTGTTGGGCGACCGCGAAAATCTATTTCATCAGCCTTAGCCGAGGTATTGCCACCGCCCCAATTGCAGACGGTACGGTCCGCCCCCAGTTGACGTGACCGCACGACGAGCTGCGCTAACGTCGCTGATGGTGAGACATCTGTCATAGCATCAAATCCTTTCATCTTCTCACTGGCTTACGCACCCGGATAGCCACTGGCCGTTCCAACTGCCGTCCGCTCTCGCGCCACCTGTTCAGCATAACCGCTGGCTCTAAATGCTGCGATGGGATCAGGATTGAGCCCTCGCCGGGTACGAGCCTCAGCCAGCAATGGACGCACATCCGTCTCGTAGGCTGATTGCAACACGCGATAGGCAGCTAACACATCACTGCGCTCCTGGGCTTCCTGCAAGGCTTCACGGTCTACAACCAGCGCTTTGGCGTACGCGGTCTGGATGTTCACTACGCTCTGGATCATGGCTTCGATCTTCGGCTCGATGTTGTGCGACTGATCGATCATATATGCGATACGACCGGCATTGGTATTGCCCTCGGCACTGGCATCAACAAGCTCATTGAAGATGCAGAAAAGCTCGAAGGGATTGGCAGAACCGGCAATCAGGTCGTCATCGGCATACTTGCGGTCGTTGAAGTGGAAGCCACCGAGTCGCCCCTCATCGAGCAGTTGTGCCACAATCTGCGGTATGTTGGTACCTTGCGGATGATGGCCGGTGTCCACCAGGACTTCAGCCTGGGAGCCAAGCTTCTGTGACATGAGCAGCGAGGTGCCCCAATCTGGTAGATCGGTGGAATAAAAGGCTGGTTCAAAGAACTTATACTCGATCAACAGGCGCATACCTGCAGGCAAGGCCGCATAGATCTCTTTGAGCGAGGCGAGCAAGCGAGCTCGGCGGCGGCGCAGGTTGTCCTGGCCGGGATAGTTAGTTCCTTCTGCTAACCACAGGCTAATGACGTCTGAGTTCACAGCCTGGGCAATCTGGATGCATTCAAGCACATGCGCAATGCCTTGTTGCCGGATCTGGAGATCCACATGGCTCAAGCTTCCGAAACGATAGGCGTCCTGCTGAAAGAGATTGGGATTGACCGACCCGATGCGCAGGCCTAGACTATGAGCGTAGTCCTTTACTCCCTGCCAATCATTCTCTTTATCCCAGGGAATATGAATGGCGACGCTGGGGCAGACGCCTGTAAGCCGGTTGACTTCGGCCGCGTCGGCGAGCTTCTCGCGCAGCGTACTGGCTGCACCCGGCCAGTGAAAGACCTTGAAGCGCGTTCCCGAGTCACCATAACCCCAGGAAGGCGTTTCAATAGTAAACTGTTGGATTTTCTCTATAACGGCATCAACATTGATGTTCTGCTTCTCTCCACTCATATTCACAAAACTCCCTATATTCCTAGTACTCTAACCTTCCTCAATTCCCAATACAAACCCCATGTTTCAGAGCCCGCTGCTTTAGCACGCGAATCCGCGCTTTAGCACAGCGTTCGATAACACTCACATCTCTTTTCCGCGACTGAACCTCCGCCAAGAGAGTATCAGACGCCCATTGCCTTCGCTTTCTTCTCTTTCCGGCCCATGTGCACGCCTTCGGCGTGCCCTTCTTCTGAGGGATAGTTTTACATTTTTTATAATTTTTTGTGCTCTGCCCAAAAAATTATAAAAAATGTAAAACTATCCCTCAGAACTGTTTAAGGCAGCGAAGCTGCGCACTACTTTCTGCTCAGGATGTGAAGACGATGGGCGTCAGACGCTCTCTCAGCAGCTATCAAGCATAAAGAGTAAATATATAAAAGCGAGCTGTGTCGTGCTAAAGCGCGGATTCGCGTGCTAAAGCAGCGGGCTCTCGAAACCTCTCTTCGTTGGAAGAGAGGTTTGTCTCTAGTTAGAAATTGAACTGATCGATGTTGGCTTTGTCGAATGTGGTCGGTGTTCCTAAGAGCACAACGCCGTTGGCAGCAACCGTCTTTGTACCGAGCGTGCCCGCACTAAAGCTGTCTCCTTGCTTGCCGGTTATCTTGCCCTGAATGAGTGCGGCTGCGGCGTAGTAAGCGAGGTAGCCCAGCTTGCCGGGGTCCCACAGCGCGAACTGCTGGACGGTCCCGTCTTTGACATACTTGCGCATCTGATTCGGTGTGCCCAGCCCGGTCAGGGCAACCTTTCCGCCTTTGTTCACCGACTCGATGGCGCGGGCCGCTGCCGCGATCCCTACGGTCGTCGGAGAGATGATACCCTTGAGATTGGGGTATGCCTGCATAAGGCTCAGCGTATCATTGAAGCTCTTCTGGTCATCGTCATTGCCATAGTCAATCTTGACCATGCTCATGTTCTTGTACTGCGGCTTGGAAAGCTCGTCCTTCATAAAGCCAATCCAGGTATTCTGGTTGGTAGCTGTGCTGGCGGCGGAGAGGATAGCAATCTGACCACTGTAGTTGAGCTGCTTACCCAAAAGCTGCACCTCAGTACGACCAATATCCTCTGAACTGGCCTGGCTCACAAAGATCTGGCGCGCATCAGGAGCCACGTCGGAGTCATAGCTCACAACCTTGATTCCTTGTGAGGATGCCTGCTTGAGCGCGGGTGCCAGGGCGTTGGGATCGTTCGCAGATACCACAATCGCGTTTGCATGCTGCTGGGTCAACGTATTGATCCACGTCACCTGGTCAGATGCACTCGCCGTAGAGGGTCCTACCTGTTTAAACGTCCCTTTCAGTTCACCCGCCGCGCTCTTTCCGCCGGTCGCGGCTATATCGAAATACGGATTGTTGACAGCTTTCGGCAGAAAGGCAATATTAAGATTGCTACTTCCACCTCCACTTCCTCCACTACTACCACTGCTACTACCACTTCCACCACTCGCGCTACTGCCTCCGCAGCTTGCAAGCACAAGAGCCAGACAGACCAGGAATCCGGGAACTAGTGTGTGAAACAGCTTCTTCATCTGTTTACTCCTTTACACATTCTTTATTGAAGAGCTCGCCGCCAGGCGCCTGCGAGCTAGAGTCGCCTGAATACTCTGCGCAATATTCGGTCCCAAGACCGAGAAGATCAAGAGGATGCCGACGACAATATTCTGAATATCACCGCTGATACTGACAAGGCCCAGAGCATTGCGCACTGCGCCGATGATAAAGAGAGAGAGGATAACGCCGAGCAGCGTCCCCCTTCCACCAAAGATATTCACACCGCCCAATAGCACGATTGTCACCACGTCCAGCTCGAAGCCAAGCGCGTTATCAGGTCGCGCACTCGAAAAGCGAGCGGTGAAGATGACACCGGCCAGCGCGGCAAGTAGGCCGGAAACTACGAAGAGCAACAACTTCAACTGCGAAACCCGAATGCCTGCGAAGCGCGCAGCCTCCTTGTTATTGCCTACTGCATAGATTTGTCTACCAATCCAGCTCCAATGGAGCAAGACAACAAAGACCAGTGCCAGGAGCGCGAAGACGACAAACGGCCAGGGGATAAGCGTGCTGGGAACGCTTCCAAAACCGAAGTTTGTGAAGCCAGGAGGAAAGTTGCTCACCGCCTGATCTCCCAGCACGACATAGGCCAATCCACGATAGAGTCCGAGTGTTCCTAGCGTGACCACCAGGGAGGGAAGACCCAGACGCGTCACCAGCAAGCCATTGATCAGTCCCGCGACTGTACCCAGGATCAATACGAGGGGAATTCCCAGCCAGAGAGGTACACCTGCCCGCCAGGTAGCTCCCAGCACTACGCTTGCCAGGCCCAACACTGAGGCCACCGAGAGATCAATCTCGCCTGTGATGACGATCAGCGTCATGGCAAGAGCCATAATCGCCTTCTCCATAAGATCCCTGGTCAGTGAGGCAACATTAAAGCCGGTAAGGAAATATGGTGAGAGCGAGCTGCCAACAACGATGGCGATGAGCAGGAGCACAACTAGCAGAGCCTCCCAGGAACGTAGAAATGGGAATCGCTTCATCTTTGCCTCCGGATGAGAAGTGCGCGCCGCACCCAACGCGTGATAAACGCGTCCAGCGTTACAGCAAAAACAATAGCGGCTCCATCAATCGCTTGCAGCCAGAACTGGGACAGCTTGAGCAGGTTGAGCGAGTTATCAATGGTGCCCAGGACGATCGCACCGAGCATCACGCCCAGGATAGTTCCCGATCCGCCCAGCGTACTCACACCTCCAACGACAACGGCGGCGACTACTTGTAGTTCTAATCCCGATGCAGCCGTAGCATCCACCGTAGCGAAACGAGCTCCCCAGAGCACGCCTGCCAATCCGCTGAGCAGCCCCGAAACGAGGAACGCTCCAAAGATCAGCAGGTTGCTGCGAATGCCTGCGAGACGTGCCGCTTCAGGATTGCTTCCAATGGCATAGAGCTGGCGACCGCTTCGGGTGGAACGCAATAGATAGGCAAAAATGATGGCTACTGCGGCAGCGAAGAGGATAAGGGCTGGAATACCGAGAATTCGCGTGGTTGCCAGACTGAGATAACTGTCTGGTACGTCGGAAGCACTCACCTGAGTGCCACCTGCGACGACAAAGTCCAGACCCCGATAGACATAGAGCGTGCCAAGCGTCACGATGATCGCAGGCACACGTCCCACCGTCACAATCAGGCCGTTAATTGCTCCTAGCACGAGCCCCAGGAAGCACCCCAGCAAGATGGCGGCGACAAGATTGGTTCCTGGCTGTTGCTTGAAAAGATCGGCTGTCACAAAGGCAGCAAAACCGACCATCGAGCCAACGGAAAGGTCAATGTTGCGCGTGAGCACGACCAGTGTCTCACCAACGGCAACAATAGCGAGAATAGCGACGGATAGCAGAATCTGCTCAAGATTGGACACCGTCAAGAAGCGAGGTTCCTGCGCGCTCACTACGATGATGATTAGAAGGAGGACGATGAGCAGACCCAGTTCACGTACTCGGCTCACTAACCTGACCAGGCGGCTCTGGCCACCGCGTTGAACGGTGCGAATCTCCTCGTGCCCTTTACTTGTGGTTGTCATAAAGCACCTGCCCCCGTTGCCGCAAACATGACTTTCTCTTGCGTCGCCTCGGTGCGGTCGAATATCCCTGCAACGTGCCCCTCGTGCATGACCAGTACGCGATCAGACATGGCCAGCACTTCAGGTAGCTCACTCGAAATAAGGATAATTGCCAGGCCCCTTGAGGCAAGTTCAGAGATAATGCGATGCACCTCGGCCTTAGCTCCGATATCAACGCCGCGCGTGGGCTCATCAAGGATAAGAATCTTTGGATCGGTAATTAGCCATTTGGCCAGGACCACTTTCTGCTGATTGCCGCCTGAAAGGGCTTTTACCAATTGATCGACGCCTGCTGAGCGTACATGCAGTTGTTGTGAATAGTTCGTAGCAGTGGCCCGTTCTCGCTGTCGATCCATAATGCCGAACGGACTGAACTGCCGTAAGACTGGTAGCGTCATATTCTTGGTGATCGAGAAGTCCATAACCAGGCCCTGCTGACGACGATCTTCAGGGACATAGGCGAGGCCGTGGCGCATAGCAACATCCGGCGAGGAAATATGGACGGGTTCGTTGGCAATGCGGATCTCGCCCTCATCAGCTCGATCAATGCCGAAGATCACCCGCGCCACTTCAGTCCGCCCGGCTCCGACCAAGCCGGAGAAGCCAAGGATCTCGCCACGCCGGAGCTGAAAGCTGATATCGTTGAAGGTACCGGTGCGTGTGAGATGTTGCACGGAGAGAAGGACTTCACCGATTTCGGACTCGCCTTTAGGAAAAAGTGCGGTCAGCTCACGCCCAACCATATGACGAATAATATCTTCAGAGGTCAACGTGCTCGTCGGAGCTGTGATGACATGAGCGCCATCACGCATGATAGTGACGCGATCAGCCAGCTCGAAGACTTCCTCCAGGCGGTGACTCACGAAGAGGATCGCGACGCCGCGCTCACGCAGTTGTCGAGTAATGACAAAGAGCTTCTCCACCTCGTGTAAGGAGAGCGCCGCCGTCGGCTCATCCATCACCAACACGCGCGCATCCAGGGAAAGTGCCTTGGCGATCTCCACCATCTGCTGATCAGCCACGGAAAGCCCTTGCACCGGTGTATACACGCTCAAAGGCACATCGAGAGAGGCAAACAGACGTTCTACCTCCTGGTACATCTGCTTCCACGCCACTCGTCCAAAGCGGTCGCGGGGATGCCTGCCCATAAAGACATTCTCTGCCACATTCAAATCGGGGAAAAGTGTGGGCTCCTGATGGATGACAGCGATCCCTAGATGCTGCGCCTGGGCGGGATTGTGCAGCTCAACGATCTCGTTCCGCAAGGTGAAAGTACCCGTATCAGGACGATGAATGCCACCCAGAATCTTGACGAGCGTACTCTTACCCGCACCGTTCTCGCCAAGCAGCGCGTGAACCTCACCAGGATAGAGGGCAAGACTCGCATTCTGTAGAGCCTGAACAGCTCCAAATTGCTTAGAAATATCGGCGAGTTCAACGATGGGCTCAGAAGGTTGTGTCACTCTCTTTCCCCCCTTTGGGATGTATTTGACAAGCGCGCAATGTCATAACTACCACAGAGATTGATACAAATATGAGGTTTCTTTTGATTTCGTATTCTTTCAAAAGAATACAGTGAGAAATAGAGATTGTCAATGGTTTGATGGCTCTATTTTTACGCGCCGTAGAATGATAGTGGGCCAGGTGGCATTTGAGCAAGCTCATTTGACAGTATCTATACCATCATGATATAAGGAAACAAAATAGAGCGAAACTATTAGAATGTGACACTAAACTTCAACCTACGCCCGCGTAGCTTAGAGGCAGGTCACCAACAACAACCGCAAGGGATTGTCGCTACACGGGTTGCTTATAAAATGAGAGATCAACAGGTATAGAATGGGAAACGAACGGAGCAAAACGAAATCAGACGAAACTTCATCTGAAGAGTCAGCCCTCTTTACACCAGAGCGCCGTCAACAGATTCTGCGCCAGCTTGAGGTGGAGCAGCGCGTGACGGTCCCCGAACTCAGCCAACGTTTTGCCGTCTCTGAGGTGACGATTCGCAAGGATCTGGCCTGGCTAGAAGCGCAAGGTTTGGCACGACGTACACACGGTGGGGCAATTCCGAATGCGCTTGGTTCAAGTATCAGCGAAATGAGCATTGACGTACGTGAGCAAATGCAACGCGCGGAGAAAGAGCGCATCGGCGAGGCTGCTGCCCGCTATGTCCAGAATGGCGAGACGATTGTCTTGGATGCCAGCACCACTGCACTCGCTATGGTTCCATTCCTGGGATCAAAGTCTGACCTGACTATCGCTACAAACGGAGTACGCACAGCCGTCGAGTTAGGACGTTCTTCCTCGCTCTCCGTCTTACTTCTAGGAGGTATGTTACGACGGGAGACTCAATCCCTGGTAGGGAAATGGGGGAGTCCCGTCCTGGAGCAAATCAACATCAGCAAAGCATTCGTCGGCGCGCGTGGCTTGACGCTCAACACTGGACTGACCGACGTCAACGCCGAAGAGGTCGAACTCAAGCGTGCTATGATCAAGGCCGCCAAGGAAGTGATTGCCATCCTTGATGCCACGAAGTGGGACCAGGTGACCCTGGCGACCTTTTGTCCTCTCGAACGTCTCAGGCTCATTATCACCGATACACAGGCACCTGCGCACATGGTGAAGCAGGTACGCAAGCTCGGCGTTGAAGTTGTGCTCGTCTAGCCTGCAGGAAACTCTTTCCGTTGCCACCCGCGTCGCGACAATCCCTTGTGGTTGTCGTGGTGGCAAGCGAGAAAACGAGCACCAACTCCAAACCGCTTGATCGCGGTTGACACGCAAGGGTTTGTCGCGACGCGGGTGGCAGAAATGGGAAGGGCTAGACTTCTATTGACATGGCAACTGCACCACCGCCGCCCAGACAGAGAGTTGCCAGGCCGCGACCGCCACCGCGTCTCCGTAGAGCATAGATCAACGTGGTCAGGACGCGTGAGCCACTGGAGCCAATGGGATGACCCAAAGCAATCGCACCGCCACTGATATTGACGCGCGACCAGTCCCAATCAAGCTCTTTTCCATTCGCCAGTGTCTGGGCCGCAAAGGCCTCGTTGACCTCGATCAGATCAAAATCGCTGAGTTTGAGTCCGGTGCGCTGAAGCAGGCGGCGGACGGCGAAGGGGGGTGCGGCGAAGATATAGCGGGGAGTGATGGCGGCTGAGGCATAGCCTGTGATGCGAGCCAGCACCTCTAGCCCCTGGTCCTGTGCCAGCGACTGCTCGACAACAACAGTTGCTGAAGCGCCATCGCTCAAGCCGGGGGCGTTGCCAGCCGTGACTGAACCACCCTCCTGGAAGGCGGGCATGAGTTTGGTCAAGGCATCCATAGAGGTATCGCCACGAACAGGCTCATCAGTATCGACCATAAGAGTGCCTTTTTTCTGCTTCACCTCAACGGGAACAATCTCGTCTTTAAACAGGCCCTGAGCCGTTGCAGCGGCGGCCTTTTGATGGCTGTGCAGAGAATAGCTGTCCTGCTCGGCGCGGGTCACGCCAAACTTCTCGGCGATGATCTCCGCCTCCTCGCCCATATGAATATTTTCAAAGGCGCACCAGAGGCCATCATGCACAACGGCATCCACGATCTTGTTATCACCCATGCGATAACCAGTGCGCGCCTGCGTCAGCAGATAGGGAGTGTTACTCATACTCTCCATGCCACCGGCCACAAAAGCCTGTGCATCACCGGCACGAATCGCCTGCGCGGCCAGCATCACAGCCTTCAGGCCAGAGCCACAGACCTTATTCACCGTGAAAGCGGGAAGATCATCCGGCAGGTCGGCGTGAATGGCTGCCTGGCGGGCCGGAGATTGGCCTACGCCAGCCGAGACCACATTCCCCATCACAACTTCATCGAGCGTGGCTGGATCGATAGCGGAACGACGTACAGCTTCTTTAATAGCGATTGCTCCCAGTTGGGGAGCAGTGAAACTAGTGAGATGACTAAGAAATTTTCCGGTCGGTGTACGCACCGCTCCAACGACAACTGGAATATGCTCTGACATGTCTTTTCCTCCCATATACCTACAGCTCTGTAGGTCTGAATGTGCCAAATCTCATTGCATCGAGCTACTCCCTTTTCTCATCCTTTTGCACGCCTTCGGCGTGCCTTTCATCTTAAGGAGTTTTTGCATAGTATACATTTTTACAAACTTTTGTGCCAAGCACAAAAGTTTGTAAAAATGTATACTATGCAAAAACTCCTTAAGACTTATAAAGAGCAGCGATTCTGTAAATCCGCAAGTCCACAGAAAAACGGATACAACGAGAGTCAGATACATTCTAAGATCTAAATGACTCTCCACATCTTCTTTTCTATGTAAATTATAGCATCCTTTGACCGGAAGGAGGATAAATTATAATTGAGCGGAAATCTTTCCCACTTTGAAATTAGCTGGCACCTTCATATCCCACGTTGCGTCAGGAACCTGACTGGGCTGTAACCATTGCAACTGATCGAACATAGGCTTAGAATCTGGAGCCTCCTGACCTTTATTGAGCGCGTTTATTGGCATATACTGCATATTGAGCAGCAATATATCACCCTGTGCAGTACGGACACGATAGACGTCCTGACCCTTAAAGTGATCTTTCCCAAGATACTTAGCGCGTCCAGTCTGTAGGTCCTTCCGTAGGGTGGCGAGATCGAACATTGAGTCATCAACATCCCAGTTGTGCACATCCCACTGAGCAACATGATGCATCAGATCCAGGCCAAGGCTCTTCTGCGGATCTTTTACCACCAGCACATCGACTTTATCATCCATCACCGTCTCTGTACGCATGCTATCATCGCTCATGTTGTGATAGCTGGTCACCTTGTACTGATTTCCCTGAGAACTGGTGACAGTTTGCTTATAAAAGAGTACATAATTATTCCAGGAAAGATTGGCTGGAAGAGCAAAGACCTGCTGAGAATGACCTATGCTTGCGATCTGGTGCGGCTGACCAATTCCCATAACGAAGTAAGCGGACAGGAAGGCAGCAAGCAAGAGAGCGGCCGCTATGCCACCCATAGCGACCATACGTGGGATATTTCGAGATGTCCTGCGCGGAGCGGAGGCCAGGCGGCGAGTTGAGAAAGAGAGAGGCTTTGCGGCCTGCTGCGCCTGGCCGCGTGCGGCGATAGCGGCCATAACGGCCTCATCAACTCGCGCCGACGGCTCCGAGGTATCCAGGCAGGCGACCAGATGAGTCGAACGCTTCATCAATTGCAACTCACGGCTGCAGTCAGGACATGTCTGCATATGCTGAGACACCATCTGCCTTTGAAAGGGAGAGAGGTCATCCCAGACAGCAAGGTACAAACGTATATTGGCACAGACGGCAGGGCCAGATACATTCGCTGGTGGAAGAGGTGGTAAATCGACCTCGTGAACGCTCCTCATGTTGTTGTTGCCAGTGTTGTTCATGGCCTTTGCTCCCGTTTTCCAACACCCTCTTTACTCAAACGTTGGTAGTGTTCCGCAAACATCTTTTTTGCTCGTGAAATGCGTGTTGCGGCAGCATTTGGAGAAATACCGACGATCGAGGCTATCTCTTGATAGGGAACGCCCTGTGCTGCACTCAAGACGAGCACAACGGCATACTCTTCAGACATATTAGCCAGGGTCATACGGATTAATTCACGCTCCGCGATCTCTGGAATACCTCCGCTATCAGCGAGAAAATACGAAAGGTCATAGGCGTTCCCCTCATCGCTCTGTGGATCATCACTGTTATAGCGCGACGACAAGGTCCACCAGGAGATACGCTTGCGATGGCGCAGCATATCCACACACAAATTGGTCGCGATGCGATAAAGCCAGGCCGAGAGATGATCACGCTCATAGAGACCATTCCAGGAGGTACAAGCACGTACAAACACCTCCTGCGTTACATCGTCGGCGTCTTCCTGGCTACCAAGCAGACGATATGTATAAGAATGAATAGGGCGGCGGAATTGCTCGTAGAGCTTGATCAGCATCGCTTCATCCGCCGCCTCTACTCCTTTACGATTAGCTGATTTATTCATTGGCATACTGGCATGCACTTTCTCCCTAGAGCGAGCTTGCATTGAAATATTGCTCACAGATTGTAGCGCCAGTAACATTATAAACATTTTCTCATTCTCTTGCTTTCTCTTGCCTATCTATGCTATCCATCTTTTTTCTCTGGAGAAAATGAGCTCATTTTCTAGCTGTGAAAATAATAAGTACACAAAACTTTGCTTTCAAAAAGCGTGTTGAACTCTCTTGCTTATACGAGAGAAAAGACTTCCTATGTACTAGATATCACGCTAGACGACGACACCATTTACAAAGATATTCTTCCGGCTTACAGGATAGTACTATCGTCTTAGCCATTTTCTGATCTGCCTTCCTGCTTGTATCATGACAACACATGACACTCTATAAAACGTCAAAATAAGCATATCTTTCGTTCATTTGTCTTCTTTCAATAATAAGATAGAAAGGAGAGAGTACGATCTTTTGGAGTAACATACATATTTCTTAAAGATATGTGGTATCGGGGGGAGGAAGATTTAAAGCATGTCATTCTTACATTTTTGGGATCGGATTGAGCTTCGGAGAAGGATGACGCAGCCCTATGGACGCGTTATGGCTCTTATCACTCCATTACTCGCCCTTCTGTTTGTGATCAGCCTTGTGTCATTTCAACTCCTACACTTCAGCTTTGTAGAGGCACGAATACCGCGAATCCAGGAGAGGTTTGAAGCGATTCCAGGGACACTCTCGCCGCGTATAGCGCAGAGTCGTTTGGATAAAGCGGCAGATCCACGCCAGCGCCTTCAGCTCGCCATCGGACTAAGGCTTCGGAATCAGTCAGGGCTAGAGCACGCACTCCAAAATATACTTACGCCTGAAACCGGCGTTGCACACCGGTTTCTAACGGCTGAGCAATACAGCAAACAGTTCAGCCCGACAGAATCGACCTACATACTGCTCCAACGCTTCTTAGAGCATGGAGGTCTGAAAGTTATACACACCTACAATCATCGTCTGCTCCTTGACGCGACAGGGACTATAGACCAGATCGAGCAACTCCTGCATATCAGGATCAACATCTATACAGATCGAGACGGTCACACTTACTACGCCAACAGCAATGAGCCGGTCTTGCCCGGTGTGTTAGCAAGCCAGGTGCTGAGCATTAATGGGCTGAACAATGCAACTCACTGGTACCACGAGGCATATTCTACGCAGAACAATGCTGGAAAAGCTGATGCACAGGGCGTTACTTGCCCTTCTCCCAATCAAGATGGACTCTCACCAGAGCAGTTTGCTCATGCATATCATGTAGATAGCTTGTACAAGTATGGGAATCAAGGAGAAGGACAGAGCATCGCTCTCTTTGAACTGAGCTCATGGCAGAGAAGCGACCTCAATGCGTATACCGCGTGCTTTGGGCACAGCCGCACACCTGTGCAGATCATCAAAACTAGTTCGAACTCGCCTCCTCTCAATGGAGAGGGTGAGACAGACGCAGAGCTTGTGCTGGGAGCGGCACCCCGACTCGGTACACTCAAAATCTATGAGACGACGAACGATGAGAGCAGCTATCTCTCTCAATGGGCTCAGATTATCCAGGATGCGCCAGCGGTTGTGGCGAGCAACTGGAATCAATGCGAGATGGACATAACACCCCAGATCGTTCAGCAAGAGAACATATTTTTTCAACTGGCCGCACTACAGGGACAGAGCATCCTTGCAGCAGCAGGAGCACCAGGGAGCACAGCCTGTTCCGGAGATAGCAACTCTACGCCCATCAGTACAGGTGTTGTTGATCCGGCAGCACAGCCACTTGTAACGGCCGTAGGAGGAACAGCACTTCTACGTAACCATAGCAGCTATGGCTACGAAACAACCTGGGAGAAGAGTACAGCGGGTGGTGGTATGAGCCGCTACTGGACGCTACCGGACTGGCAACACATGGTAGGAGTGCCAGACCCAATTTACAGTTCTCCAGTCCCTTGTGCGCCCTTCACAGGGCATAGTGGAAAGTATTGTCGCGAGGTTCCAGATGTCGCGTTAAATGCCGATCCAGAACACGGTTACTGGATCTATTGTAAAAATGGGGATGGCTGCGATCGTAACAAACCCTGGACAATTGCGGGAGGCACAGCGACGGCGACCTCACTATGGGCAGTTCTGACAGCACTCACAAACGAGATCTACGCCAGAGAGGGAGGCTCAAGGATCGGCTTTCTCAATCCGATGCTCTATCAAATTGGCGCTGATGCAGTAAAGTATGCAAGCAGCTTTCATCATGTGGTGATGAAGACAGATGAGATCGGGCGGCACGGTAGTCTACAGTATCCAGCTACGATCGGCTATAACATGGCTACGGGGCTGGGCAGCTACAACGCCCTTCCGCTCGCGACAAATCTGGTTACACTTGCGCGGGAGCAAGCTACAGGACATGTACTCTATAAAGGCGAGTATGTCGTCTCGCCGCAACGCAGACGATAAATAAAGTAACGCGTACAGATAAAAAGATCCTGGCAGCAAGAGATTTGTTCCAGGATCTTTACAGATCTCGCAAATCTATGGCTGTACCATCTGCCTTTCTGCTTCTACATCTGTCATAGAAGGAGCCAGGGGCTCCGACTCAATCCCTGAAACGGGAGTAGAGAGAACTTGATTGCTTGAGGATGCATTTCCATCAGCAACCTCAGCCATAGCTGAATTATATGCACCATGCTGAGCGAGAATTTTTAAAGCCTCTTCGTAGCGCTCAGGTGCCCGAACAGTCACAATCGAATGTCCATCGGTGAGCAGGTCTTGATAGCGATGAGCTTCCTTCTCTGGAATCCCTATACGGATGAGAGAGCCGACGAAGCCACCGGCGAACGCGCCCATCGTCGCACCGCCCAACGTCGCAAGCAGCATTCCGCCCACGAGAGCAGGTCCAAAACCTGGAATCAATAGAGATACGGCCGCTCCGGCAATGCCGCCAATAAGGCCACCGCCCATCACACCTGCTCCAGTGCCCGGCATCAATTTCAGCTCGCTAACACTAGCAGGTACGGCTGTACGCTCGGTAACATCCCGATTCCGCACCACAAAGCCAAGCTCATCAGCCGCAAAACCTGCCTTACGCAGTTCGTCTAGCGCCGCGTCAGCCGTTGCACGGTCCGCAAAGACTCCGATCGCTGTAGTTCTTTCCAACGTTGTCATTCATAGCCTCGTATATTTTGTTAAGATCTTATGCGAAAACCAACGCTCTTCCAGAGCTAGCGCCGCTCAGGTTTTCGTAAAAGTAGTAAAAAATAGAGCATAGAAAGAGTTTTTCATTTCTCGCTTGCTCGCTATTGACACGGATTATACGAGTCAATAGTTGCACACTTTACAAAAGATTTTTTGGTAGTCGGACAGTCCCTTAAAAAGGATTGACACGATTCGACAGTTAGCATACTATGTGCAGGGTAACTGAAAAAAGCTAAACGACCACATAATGCAACAACCCTATTTTCAATTGCACACAAGGATCACACACCATGTCACAGATGCAGGGCAACAATCATCACACGTCCAGTGAAGGGAATGAAGACGAGCTTGAGCGACTGCTCTTAGAGGGGGTTCCACTGACACCAGAAACAGAGGAAGGACGCTCTTCTAAGACAGCCACTCCATCGCCTCAAGAGAGCGAGGATCAGGAGGTCTTCCCCGATCACGATGTTCAGGGTGCATTGGGCTGCTTTGCCGAGGCTAGCCAGGATATGGCAACGGCCGGATTGGAACTTGGGCTGGGACGACACTTTGCCTGCGCAGACTTCTGCAATCAGGCAGCCGAGAAGGCGGCACAGGCGGTGAGCCTGTTACGCGTTGGACATCGCGCAATGTATGACCACGACCTGCGCACTCTTGGAGAAAGAGTGGGAGCACCACAGGAGATCCAGGACGAGATGGCGCGTCTGACACCGTTTCATCCTGAAACATTCTATGCCGACACTCCACCCGAAGAGGCCGACGAAATTATCAATGCGGAACAGGCGAGTAGTTATATGCAAAGTGCACGAAAAGTATTGCGTTGGGCCAGAAGCATTGTATTCAGTGTGTGATCCCTATTTTATGAGAGGTTTCCTCTCACTTGACGCTCTTTACATCGGTTAGTCCACAATGGAGGAAATTTTCATGACACAACAGATCACCCATTCAGAGCTGGACGAAGTCGTCAAACGCTCGCCACGGAAATGGGTTTATCTCTTTAGCGAGGGCAATGCTAAGATGCGCGAACTGCTTGGAGGCAAAGGAGCAGGCGTCTCCGAGATGACGAACGCGGGTCTACCCGTACCTCCGGGCTTCACCATCACGACCGAAGCCTGTAATGGGTATTATGATAACAACAAACAATTTCCGGATGGAGTATGGGAGCAAGCTCAGGCTGCACTCAAAGTTGTTGAGCTGCAAACGGGAAAGAGCTTTGGAGCACGAGAGAATCCTTTACTCGTCTCGGTCCGTTCAGGTGCTAAATTCTCGATGCCAGGTATGATGGATACCGTCCTCAATCTGGGCATCAACGACGAGACTGTACAAGGACTGGTTGCCCTTACTGGCGACGAGCGTTTCGCCTATGACGCCTATCGCCGTTTCATCCAGATGTTCAGCAAGATCGTGCTCGACACGAATCCCCAGGACTTCGAGGCGGTGCTGGAACGCTATAAAGAGCATGCAGGCGTCAAGACCGATGCAGAGATTCCCGCCGCCGATCTCAAAAACCTCGTCGGCGAATTCAAGCAGATCGCCGAGCGCCAGTCAGGCGAACCTTTCCCTACTGATGTGTATCAACAGTTACACAAAGCAATCGAGGCCGTCTTCTCCTCCTGGAATAACAAGCGCGCCATCGACTACCGCAATTTCAATAAGATTCCGCACACTCTGGGCACAGCCGTGAACGTCCAGAGCATGGTCTTTGGCAATATGGGCAGTGATAGCGGCACAGGTGTCGCCTTCACCCGCAATCCAAGCACCGGCGAGAAGCAGTTGTACGGCGAATATCTCCTCAATGCACAGGGTGAGGATGTCGTCGCCGGTATTCGCACACCCTCGAAGATCAGCCGCCTGCAAGATGATCTGCCTCAAGTCTTCAAGCAATTCCAGGAGATCGCGCAGCGCCTTGAGAAGCACTACCGGGATATGCAGGACCTGGAATTTACGGTAGAGCGCGGCCATCTGTATATGTTGCAGACACGCTCGGCCAAGCGCAATGCTCAGGCGGCCGTCAAAGTTGCCGTTGACATGGTTGAAGAGGGCCTGATCACACCAGAAGAGGCCATCAAGCGCGTTGAGCCCTCCCAGGTCTATCAACTGCTCCTGCCCCGCTTCGATGACGTTGACAAGAAGCGTGCGGAGCAGGAAGGTCGCCTGCTGGCAAAGGGACTCAATGCCTCGCCAGGTGCAGCATCCGGAAAAGCTATTTTTGACGCTGACCGTGCAGAGACGCTGGGTAAGGCGGGCACAGCGGTCGTCCTGGTGCGTCCAGAGACCAGCCCCGATGACGTGCATGGCATGCTCGTCGCTAAGGGCATTCTGACCGCGCGTGGTGGTGCAACTAGCCACGCAGCCGTGGTCGCTCGTGGCCTGGGTCTTCCCTGCGTCGCTGGCACCGAAGGCATCCGTGTCAGCGAGGACGAGCATCTCTTCCGCGTTGTCGGGTCTGACATCGTCATTAAAGAAGGCGACGACATCTCGATCGATGGTGCCACTGGTGAAGTGTTTGCTGGTATTATTAACACTGTAGATGCAGACTTTGACAGAGAGATTGATCTGAAGAAGCTGCTGGGCTGGGCCGACCAGTTCCGCAAGTTGGGTGTATGGGCAAATGCCGACTATCCACGCGACGCCAAACGTGCTGTCTCCTTTGGAGCACAGGGCATCGGCCTCTGTCGTACTGAGCACATGTTCATGGAGCAGGAACGCCTGCCAGTCGTGCAGAAGATGATCCTGGCCAAGAGCAAAGAGGAGCGTCAGATTGCACTCGATCAACTGCTGCCAGTGCAGCAGAGCGACTTCAAGGGCATCTTCGAGGCTATGGTCGATCCCGCAACCAATGAAGGCTATCCAGTCGTGATTCGCCTGATCGACCCGCCGCTGCACGAGTTCCTCCCCTCCTATGAAGAGCTCCTGGTCGAAGTTACGCGTCTGGAGACACAGGGTGGACACGAGAAAGAGTTGGCGGAGAAGCGCTCACTGTTGGAAGAAGTAGGCACCATGCGTGAGATGAATCCCATGCTCGGTCTGCGTGGCTGCCGTCTTGGTCTGCTCTTCCCCGAAATCAACGTCATGCAAACACGAGCCATCCTGGGTGCCGCCGCAGAACTTGCCAAAGAGGGCAAGAAGCTGTATCCAAAGATCATGATTCCTCTAGTCAGTCACGTCAACGAGCTCAAAGAAGTACGCCGCCAGCTTGAAGAGGTGGCGACAGAGATCGCCCAGCAATCGGGTGGCAAGATCGACTACAAATTCGGAACCATGATCGAGCTGCCACGCGCCGCTCTGACCGCCGACCAGATCGCGCCCGTCGCCGACTTCTTCAGCTTCGGTACCAACGACCTGACGCAGACAACCTTCGGCTTCAGCCGTGACGATGCCGAAGGCAAATTCTTGCTTAAGTACGTCGATGGCCTGGAAGAGCCTGGCCTGAAGACTAAAGTTAAGATCCTGCCCGTCAACCCATTCCAGACTCTGGACCGCGACGGCGTGGGTCAATTGGTCGCAATGGCCGTGGAGAAGGGCCGCAAAGCTAACCCGAGTATTGAGCTCGGTATTTGCGGTGAGCACGGCGGCGACCCTGATAGCATCGAGTTCTGCCATCAGATCGGCCTCGACTATGTAAGCTGCTCTCCCTTCCGCGTCCCGGTCGCGCGCCTCGCTGCCGCCCAGGCCGCACTAAGCAGTGCCGAAAAAGACCGCTAAAGAGCCCTTTTTCGAGAAGACAAAGAGAAGCCAGGAGAGATTATAAAATAGAATCTCTCCCGGCTTCTCTTTATGAACGTATCTGACGCCTATCGTTTCACCTTCTAATATACAAAATTGCACAGCTTCACTGCCTAAACCCGTTCTATAGTATATTTTTTACTTTTTACGCATTTTCGGGCGAAGACCGAAAATGCGTAAAAAGTAAAAAATATACTATAGAACGAGCGCCGAAGGCGCGAGAAGGCGAAGATGATGGGAAGTAAAACTACGCCTGGATACTATAGCTAGGATCTGAGTTCCCGGCGAGCCAGATAAGCGTCTGCCCATCGGCCTCTTTTTGCCGGTTGCTAATCTCCGCATGCCAATCCTCACGCGGCACAGTATTCAAAGCGTCCGCCAGACTGGAACGCACATTGTTCTGTAGCCCCTCGATTACTGCACCCGTATCTCCATCATCAAGACGGTCATTCACATAATCTCTCAGTATCATATCTTGTCCTCACTCTCTTTCTTCAAATAAAGACGGAAGTATACACACTTACTTGCCTACACAATATGACTTTTAACTTTTAAATCTGGTATGTAGCGCGCTGCTTTTTACTGATAAAAAAAATAAACGTCTTACTATGTAGATACGCAATCTCTACTTACCCTCTGCAGTAATGTACGTTTTAGGCGAGCGATTGGCGTCACTCTACTCGCGTAATGCCCTTTACCAAACGTCGAGAGTTCGAGACCTATCCATTAGTACTAACTATTTGGAATAACCGGTTTGCGAGTATACACTTAGGTGTAGCGAGAGATGCCCGAAACTTCTACTGACTCAGAAATTTGCTTGATAGACAATCTATAGGTAGTTGATCACATCAATTCTACTATTTCCTAATTAAATATCCATAAAATAAATGTAATAGAGAATGTTCTATCTAGAGAACTGATAGCAGTAGGAATAGTCCAGGAAAGCAAGTGATCTACTTGCTGCGAGTGTAAGGTTCTTGCTTATTGTCTTCGAGTCCCCATAATGCCCTTCGTACGGACTTCTTAATAGTTTTCATTTAAAGTTGCTTTGTGCTAATCTCTCTACGTATTTCAAAAAAATACTGAAGAGTATGAGCGTCCGTTAAATAGAGACATTTCTATAATTGGGTGATAACAACATGAATTACATTCTACGTGCAGTAGTGGTTGGTATTAATGAGTACAGCAATCCGCGATATAGAGAAGAATCACGCCTGCTCTTTGCGCAAAATGATGCACAAGATATTGCCAGCACATTAAGAACATCGACAGCATTTCGCTTAGAGCCAGACAATCCTCATATTCTGCTCAATAATCGGGCGACGGAAAGAACAGTGCGAACTGCAATGCAAGAGACGTTCTCCTCTCGCAGCTACGATCGGAATACGATTGCCTTGTTTTACTTCGCGGGTCATGGAGTATGTCGGAACAATCGCGTATTCCTCTGCTGTCACGACGTAGACTTTGCAGACCCAGAACACGGGGGCATCCGTCTCAATGATATCTACGACTGGCTCGCATCCAGCAGCGCCGAATGCGCCATCGCCATCATCGATGCCTGCTTTAGTGGTGGAATTGTGGCAAACCGTTTTGACCACATATCAGCGGCAGAGCAAGCCCAGCAAGCAATAGAAGCTATGCGTGGGCCTGATGGGAAAACAATGTTTATCTTTGCTGCCTGCCGCGCTGACCAAAAGGCGCGCGAAAATAACCAGCTTCAGCATGGTCTATTCACCTATCAGATGCTCCGCGGCTTACGCGGTGATGCAGCACAGGATAATGACGGAACGGTATATCTGCTTGGATTAGCAAACTTCTTAACTCAACAATTTGCTAACGAACGACAGAGGCCGCAAATAACGATGCGTGGAGGGCAAGCTATCCCCTTATGGCATAATACCGCTTCTGCATCTCAAAGTCCCTCGTCAGCACCTTTTACAAATCAGTCTATTACGGTGTCTGAGAAGATGGGTGATATCTCTATCGAGGCGATGCTTCCAACGGGACCGAAGGCGGGCGATGTCTATGTCCCGTTTACTCTTCCGACAGCAGCGCCGGATGATCCACAAAAGCAGAAACGCCTACTCTTCGTCGCGCTTGCAGTCGTGCTAGTCGCCCTCCTTATGTGCGGACTTCTAGCCCATCTCATACATCTTATATAGGTAGAGGGAACGGAATTATGGAAAGAGCGATTGGCATAGATCTGGGAACAACTTTTTCCGCCGTGGCGATCGTAGAAGATCAACACAAGGCCAGGGCCATTCCAAATATAGAAGGTAGCTTGACCACACCCTCAATTGCTCTCTGGTACGAAGGACGCTTTGTCGTTGGGCAACAAGCCTTCGATCTTATTCAGCACGCACAGGGAGCAGAACGAGACCAATTGGAGGGATCACTGATACGAGGTGTGAAACGCATGATAGGCAAGCCTCCAAGAGAGCTTTTCTCGAACGGACACCGCACCGATCCCATCGAAGTCTCTGCGGCCATCCTCGCCAAGCTCGCACAAGATGCAAGTGCATATCTGGGAGTTCCCGTACAGAATGCAGTGATTACGGTGCCAGCACATTTTGTTGATCAAGAACGCAGCGCGACCAAAGCCGCAGCCGAAAAGGCTGGCCTGCGCGTCCTGCAGATTATCAACGAGCCAAGCGCGGCGGCGTTGACCTACACGCATGGTCAGGAGGCACAATCGGGAACAGCACTCGTCTTTGACCTGGGAGGAGGAACCTTCGATGCGACTGTATTAGAGTTGTGATCTTGCCCCGATTTGAAAGAGTCCCTAAAGCTGAGATATACTCAATCAAGCTTGGGAAAGGGATCAACAATGGGCAAGATGCAAAAAGTCTACACGAAAGAATTCAAAGAGGAAGCAGTA